>LWDU01042160.1_pt1 | contig 98598 bp, 92 predicted proteins | sample 727161 | NCBI WGS metagenome assembly LWDU01 (sample SAMN04566230, study PRJNA314399) | hydrothermal vent metagenome | isolation source: deep sea hydrothermal plume seawater | place: Mexico: Gulf of California, Guaymas Basin | collected 2004-07-11 | reverse complement strand
ATCGTCTTAAATCGATCATGAAATAACGGTTAATTCCATCACGCTTAAATAACTGAGGTCATCAACCTTTACTTTTTAGCCTTTCAGTTGTTGTCAGTTTTAAATCTAATTGGTTCTTGCGCATCTAATATTTCTCGCAAACTACGTAGTCAGGTCTTGTTTCTTGCTAGCAAATAACAAGACCTGACCCCGCAATTTCTGACCCCGCAATTTTTTGACCCCACTTATTTTACTTCTATTATTAATATGTTATTCGAATGAAATATCAGGATACCAATTTTGATGTGACTCATGAAAAAGTAATGATCTTGGTATATTTTTCAAAATTGAAAATTCTACTACTAGTGGATGAAACTTTTTATTGCCATATTTAGAAAGACAATTATAAAAAATAATAATACCTTCATGGTTTGATATCTGTGCCCTTACTAAATTACTGTAAAATCGTTTATTTTCTATTTCTGAATTTTTGATAAATTTAAAAATATTGTATAAGTATCTAAAGTAATGTCCTAATTCTACTTGGTGTTCTTCATAAAACTTTTCATAGATATTAATTACTGTTTCTAAATCTTCAATATTTTCTTTATTTGGTTTTAAAGCGTTTGATAATCTCTGAACCATAACAGGAAAACAATCTCTACCAGAAGTAGTCACAACTGCTCGATTACCTCCACCTCGCACAAAATCAATCGAATTTACAATGTCATTATGTAATCGCAGCATTTGAAAAAAGGAATTTTCAAAATTTTGTAATTTTAATGTTTCATTTTGAGATTCTAGTGCTTTTGAAGAATTTCTTAATTCCTTTCTTGTTAACTGAAGCTCTTTTACTTGTATAGATATTGTAAGTAATAAAGCAAACAAACCAAAAAATCCAAAAACAGGATTTAAAACTCCACCAATATAATCTCCAAATTCGCCCCACCTAGAATGATCGGTGATAATATCGCCGTTATAATAATTTGCGTATAGATATACACAGATAATGGCTATTGCTATCCCAGAGGCTATTATAAATATAATAACGAGTCCTGTATTTAAATCTCTTTCTTTTTCTTCGCTGGACATATTCGCCAACCTCAATAATTTTATTTTGTTACATCTGTTAATTCATATATCTCTACTAGTTTATTTTGAAGTGACTTCATTAAATATCTTAGATCCGACCAATCATCTAAAAATTCTTTAAGCTCAGGAAATTGCTTTTGTCGTTCTAATGGCATTAAACTCTCATCACTCTCGTTATCCCACCAATGTCTATATTGAATTTGCCATTTTTCTAAAAAAGGGCGAAGAACTGTAATAAAAGCAGAATTAATTATCATGCCTAAATGATTAATATTTTTGTTTTTAATTTGACCTGCCGGGAAGGACCTCATAATTTTCCTCGCTTCTTGAAAAAAATTAAATAACGAATCTAAACTTTCAATATAAAGTTCTCCCTCAAAGTTGGTGCATTCATCATCATAAATTTTACCGATTACTGCGACTCTTGTTATAAGTTCAGTGTAGAGTTCCCATGCACATTGTCTATCTTCATCCGCTAATTCAGCTTCTAAAGAAACTATACCCAAATTAATGGAAAATGATCCCTTTTGTAAGTTAGTCATTTTGCTTTTTAATATTTGTTGGATTAACGATTAATCTTTTACTTTTGCTGTTTGCTGTTTGCTGTTTGCTGTTTGCTGTTTGCTGTTTCAATATAGCTTATTAAATTATCTAAAGTTAAATTATTCCAATCGACACATAGTGCATAACCAGAATTAATATTGCTATTTAATCTATCTGGTGCATAGACAGTATTATTTAATCCTTTTTCTATCGTCGGTAACTGGACCCCTATTAAGCCGTGCTTTTTATCTAAAGTTGCTTTTATCTCCCAATCTACAAATCTACAAATTTTCTTGACGGTGTATTATTTCCACATAAATCGTGCATGAACTGCCAGTAATATAATCCCCTCTGATTTTTCTCATTACATATTCTGAATCATTACTTGAAATAGAATCTCTTAAGGAATTATCATGAATAACATCATATGTTTCAGAAATATTTTTTCGAGAATTCATCATAATAAGGCTGATCAATACCCTGATGATAACTCACAAATATTGTTCTTTTAACCGGGAAAAGTGAGTTTGCATATGGATTAGGTCTGAATTATCCATTATTTATATTCATAAAAACCATCCGTTAATTAATAAACTTCAATGGAAGTATATAACTGAACAGCCTTTAAAGGATAATTATTATAAAAATAGCTACTTTAATTGAATTCTAGGTGTCTGCCATGGGATAAACGCAGAAATTACTATTTGGATAGGACGGAGAAAGTTTTCACTAATACAAGGCGCGAGTTGGCGAGGACACGGAGTTTATGAAAAATAAATGAGTACCGCAGCCGACGAAGCGACGCAGTAGTAGCGGAAAATAGCCCGTCCTATCAGCCTGTCCAGCCTAAACCGGCGGATATACAATTAATCGACAACAACAACGGCACCAACCCTTCCAGCGGGTCACTACCCTCTGCTCTACCCCTAAATGCTTCAACCAGCTTCACCTGCTCTAGTCCTGACTGATGCAAGACCGGAATACGGCGATTTAGCTTACGGTTGAATTTCTTGAATCGTTGGCAAAGTTTTTCTTCGCCGCTGAGTTTCAGGACCATTTCTATGGTGAGTTTGTATTCATCCATGACCATATTGAATACGGTATCTCTCAGTGCTTCATCTTCGACTAGTTCTGAGTAAGACTTGGCTACTTCGAGATCCACTAATGATAAAGTCTTTTCGGTTTCGTCTATGACTAAACGAAACAGACGCGATTCTTTAAACATTTCGCTGATTAATGCTTCGCCTTTTTCGCCTTCTTTATCGATGTAGTTCTTTAATGCGGAACCGACACCATACCAACCGGGAACCAGATGTCGGTTTTGTGTCCAGGCAAACACCCAGGGAATTGCTCTTAGGTCGCTTAATGAATTTGCACCAAAGCGTTTCGCTGGGCGCGAACCGATATTCATTTTCGCCAGTTCTTCTACCGGACTTGCGGCATTGTAGTAATTCACCAAGCCTTCAGTTTCGGCTAACTCTCGGTATTTAGTAAATGCTAATTCAGAAATACTTTCCATGGCTGCATCGAAATGCGGCTGTGGTTTTAATTCTTCTTCATCCATCGATTTAATCGTGTGTTCAAAGACACTCGATGCCAGTAATTCCATATGATATTGCGCGCTACCTTCGTTGGCGTATTTTGATGACACTGATTCACCTTGTTCGGTGATACGCATTTGTCCGTGTATAGAACCGGCAGGTTGTGCGGCAAGAGCTTTACCGGTTGGTGCACCACCGCGACTGACTGATCCGCCGCGACCATGGAAGAATGAAATCGGGATACCGGCTTCTGCACCTGTTTTCGTCAGACTTGTCTGAGCTTTGGTTAATTCCCAGTTGGCTGTGAAGTAACCGCCATCTTTATTTGAATCGGAATAACCGATCATCACTTCTTGTACGCCAGTTTGTTCTTTAATAGATCGCTTGATGACTGGAATGCTTAATAGCTCTTTCATCATCTCGGGTGCGCGTTGCAAATCATCTATGGTTTCGAATAAAGGCACGATAGGTAAAATGCTATATTCATTACCTTCATCACCGGTGAATAAGCCGGATAACTTTGCTAATACATATACACCTAATATATCACTGACTGATTTCGTCATACTTAAGATGGCATTACCAAAGGCTTCGCGATCGAGTTTATTGATCATCTCACCTGACATCTGGAACAAACCTAATGTTGAAGTCGCTGACTCATCTAGATTTGAAAATGTTGGTAGGGCTCCTAACGGTTTTTCTAACTCAGCTAACAACCATGCTTTCCATTCATCACTATCTAGTGCCGGCGCTTCATTCTTACCTTCCATCGCTTTCCAGATACAGCCTAGCGCATGATTTACTGTTTCTGAGTTTTCACGTAAATCCAATCGCACAGTTCGGAAACGAAATGCTTCAGCTTTTTGTAGTAAAGGAGTGACCAGTGCACGCGCAAGATGTTTGCATTTAGAATCAACCAAACCTTCAGATAATTGTCTTAGGTTATCAATGAACTCATCGGCGTTATTATATTTTATTGCGCAGAAGTGGCCTTCTTCATCAGCCGCTATGGTGCCGCGTAATTTTATTAACATACAGGTCAGAAACTGACGGAAGACTTCGCCGGGGTTTCTTTCTGTAATATGTTCTAGTTCATCGATACCTTCGAGTATCGTTGCTAGATGTTCTTCAAAATCTTTTGATAACTCGAGGTTAACGCGAGAGACACTGAGTTTTTCTACAATCGCTTGTAAAGATTCGACATAGTGTTCTAAAACAATGCTGCGATTTTTTAATAAGGCATCTTTGGTAACATCATTGGTCACAAAAGGATTGCCATCACGATCACCGCCTATCCATGATCCAAACTGGAAAAAGGGAGGTATGGTAAATTCGGAATCAGGATAACTTTGGCCTAAAGCCCAATCGAGTTTTTCATGGGTTTCTGATACACATTCAAATAATGATTGCTCGAAGAAATGTAAACCCCAAACCACTTCTTGTGGCACTGATGGTTTTTCTAAACGCAATTCACCAGTTAACCATAACAGATCAATTTCGTCATTTAATTCTCTAATGATAGTTTTACGTTCGCGCTCGGTCCAACGTGTTGCTTCTAAACGATACAACAACACATAGATACGTCGATGTATTTCCAGTACGGTAACGCGTTTTGCTTCAGTAGGATGTGCCGTAATCGTCGGACGTATATGCGCAACATCTAATAAGTCCTGGATTTCATTTGCAGGGATACCGGCATCTTTCGCTTGTTTGAATACATTAGCAAAAGTACCGGGAACATTGTCCAGTCCGTATTCTTTTTCAGCAAGACGACGTCGACGCATGCCGGTATTTTCTTCGGCAACGTTTAATAACTGAAACCAGATTCCCCATGCTTGTAATACACCGAGTAGTAATTCGGTATTTCCCGCAGGAATAGACATCTCTCCGCGAAAATACGGCAGTATTTCACTTTGTCTGTGTTGAATGACTTTGCCAAGTTGCTCGGTTAAGAGGCCAACAACTTCTTTAGCATAAGTAGCAGAAAGGGCGTCTAACGATTTCTCGTCAAACTCGACATCATTTGATGACATATATTGAAATCCAGTAAAGAGTTAAAGTGTCTTTGATAATAGACGTTTTTACGCGATAGCAAAGCCTGAGCCTGCTATCGCGTAAAAATATATTATTGAAGTAACTTATGCTACGCGGTCGCCTGGCTCTTCTCCTTTGAAAAAAGCCTCAACATTAGCTAATGAACGTAAACCCATAGCAACACGGGTTTCTGTTGTCGCACTACCCAAATGAGGTAGTAGAACAACGTTATCCATACTTAATAAGTCTTCGCTGACGTTAGGTTCTTTAGCGAACACATCAAGACCAGCACCTGCGATAGCTCCGTCTTTTAATGCTTGAACCAACGCAGGTTCATCAACAACATCACCACGGGCGGTGTTGATCAAGAAAGCAGAGTCTTTCATCAATGCAAATCGTTCAGCGTTCATCAGGTTGGTATTGCTACCACCGCCTGGACAATGCAATGTTACGAAGTCTGCATCTTTTAATACGTCTTCAACGCTATCGAGTTTGGTAGCACTGAATTTTTTGATGACTTCATCTGATGGTGGATACGGATCAAAAAAGCTGATTTCCATACCAAAACCAAAATGTGCTTTTGTCGCAACTGCCTGAGCAATACGACCAAAACCAATAAAGCCGAGTTTCTTACCGGTGACTTTAGTCGCTAGAAAATGCGTAGGACACCAACCGTCCCATTCTTTACTGCGAACCAAACGTTCACCTTCACCAATACGGCGTGAAACAGTAATCAATAAACCCATTGCGATATCCGCAGTACAGTCGGTTAGAACTTCAGGGGTATTAGTTACAACGACGCCAACTTCTTTGGCAGCATCGGTATTGATGTTGTTAAAGCCAACACCAAAGTTAGATACGATTTTGCATTTTCTATCATCGCTACCGAAGATATCAGCATCAATTGGAAAATCAGAAACGGTCGGGCAAACCGCATCGTAATTTTGAATTGCAGCTTTAAGTTCGTCGACAGACATTTTGTGATCGTCTTCGTTTAAGGTTACGTCGAACAGTTCTTGTGCTTTAGCTTCTGCTTCAGCAGGCCATTTACGGGTAAGAAGTACTTTAGGTTTACTCACAATAGTCTCCAAATAAGGTTCTATCGAATTAGATATGAAGAGTGGAACAAGATGTTCCACTCTTCGTATTGCAACTTAACTAATTTTTGCTAATGCTGCCTGTACGACAGGAGCGAATGATGATGGGTTTGGTACAACAGCAACACCACATTCAGTCAATATTTCTACTTTTTCAGCGGCACTATCGCCAACTGCAGAAATAATCGCACCAGCGTGACCCATACGAGTACCTTTAGGAGCAGTGAGACCAGCGATGTAACCGATAACCGGTTTTTTCATGTTTTCTTTGGTCCACATTGCTGCTTCTACTTCTTGTGGTCCACCGATTTCGCCAATGATGACGACTGCTTTAGTTTCATCATCTTCTTCAAATGCAGCTAAATGATCTTTAAACGAACTACCGTTGATAGGATCACCACCAATACCAATACTTGATGATATTCCAATACCGACTTGTTTCATTTGTGATGCAGCTTCGTAGCCTAAAGTACCAGAACGACCAATGACGCCTACTTCACCCGGCATATAAATATGACCTGGCATAATGCCCATCATACATTTGCCCGGACTGATAGAACCGGCACAGTTAGGACCCGTTAAGATCATCTTATCTGCTTCTTTGTATCGACGCATGTAACGCTTAACACGAATCATATCTTGTGAAGGAATACCGTCGGTGATTGCTACGCAAAATTTAATACCTGCATCAGCTGCTTCCATAATACTGTCTGCTGCAAACGGTGGTGGTACGAAAATAATACTCGCAGTTGCACCCGTCGCTTCGACTGCTTCTTTCATGGTGTTGAATACAGGCAGGTCTAAATGCTTGCTACCGCCTTTACCCGGAGTAACACCGCCAACGATGTTAGTACCGTATTTAATCATGTCGGTCGCGTGGAAGGTTCCAATCTGACCAGTGAAGCCCTGTACCAAGACTTTTGTGCTTTCTACTAAATGAATTGCCATGTTTGTTTCCCCTTACTTACCGGTTGCTTCTTTCCAGGCAGCTACGGCTTTATCAGCAGCTTCCTGTAGAGTGTCAGCCATAATGATCGGCAGGCCACTGTCTTTTAAGATCTTACGACCTTCTTCAACATTGGTACCTGATAGTCGACAAACTAATGGCACTTTTAAATCAATCGATTTAACTGCTTGCACTACACCTTCAGCAATCCAGTCACAACGATTAATACCAGCAAAAATGTTAACGAGAATACATTCAACTTTGTCATCAGACAGAACCAGATTGAATGCTTTGGTTGTACGTTCAGGAGAAGCACCACCGCCTATATCAAGGAAGTTAGCAGGCTCGCCACCGGCGTGCATGATCATATCCATTGATGCCATTGCTAAGCCAGCACCGTTAATAATACAACCGATGTTGCCGTCCAGACCGACATAACTTAAACCACGATCTGCTGCGCGCATTTCACGAGAATCTTCTTGTGACTTATCACGTAGTTCTGCAATATTGCCATGACGAAACAGTGCGTTGTCATCAAAGCCCATCTTCGCATCAACTGCAATAATATTGCCTTCTTTGGTAACAACCAAAGGATTGATTTCTACCATGTTCGCATCTAAATCACGCATCGCACGATAACAACCGAGGAAGGTAGTTACTGCTTGATTGATTTGTGATTTATTCAAACCTAATGCAAACGCAATTTCACGCGCCTGGAAAGGTTGCATGCCAACAGCAGGTTCAACTGCAATTTTGATAATGGACTCTGGTTTTTCAACCGCAAGTTGTTCAATCTCCATACCGCCTTCAGCAGAAGCTACTACCGTGACACTTTCGTTTTCACGATCAAGTACAAATGCTAAATAGATTTCACGGTCGATGTTACAACCGGCTTCTACATATAGACGATGACAAACTTTGCCTTGTGGGCCTGTTTGATGCGTTACTAATTTTTTACCGAGTAATTCGTTCGCAGCATCTGACACTTCGTGCTCAGATTTACAAACTTTAATACCACCCGCTTTACCACGTGCGCCTGAATGAATTTGAGCTTTAACAACCCATACTTCACCACCAATTTCTGTTGCGCGGTAAGCAGCCTGTTCCGGGCTATACGCTAAACCACCTGCAGGAATCGGTACACCATAGTCAGCGAGAATTTCTTTCGCTTGATATTCATGGATGTCCATAATTCACATCCCCCCTTTTTTTAAAATTAAAATTCTTATCTACTACTACTTAGCCTTTGCAGCGATTTGATCCGCTTGTGCAATTAGATTGCGAGCCATTTTTTCTGACGCAATATCAATCATCTTGCCATCAAGTTGTGCTGCACCTGCGCCTTTCTTAGCCGCTTCTTCTAACGCTTCTAATACACGACGTGCATGAGTCACATCTTTATCCGGTGGAGACATTACTTCATTCGCTAATGGAATTTGCTTAGGATGAATTGCCCACTTACCGTCGAAACCGAGTGCTGCAACACGACGTGCCGCTGCTTTATAAGCTTCAGGATCACTGAAATCACCGAAAGGACCGTCTATTGCACGTAAACCAAACGCACGACATGCGGTAAGCATTTGTACTTGTGACGTATGCCATTGATCATTTATAGCACCTTCACAAACATAATCTGGGTTTAAGCCACCGATAATGGTGGTACGTGAACGCATGCTTGCCGCGTAATCACCCACACCAAAATGGAATGCTTCAAGACGCTTACTTGATGTTGCAATAGACATCACATTGGCACCACCAAGTGCCGTTTCAATTAAACAATCAAAACCGATTCTTTTCTCGAGGCCCATCGCATCTTCAACCTGCGTCACCAACATATCGACAGCGTAGACATCTGCGGCAGTACCGACTTTAGGAATCAAAATCGTATCAAGCTTACTACCCGCTTGTTCGATGATATCGACAACATCACGATACATATAATGAGTATCCAGGCCATTAATACGCACGCATATAGTTTTACTACTCCAATCAATATCATTTAATGCTTCAATAACATTTTTACGGGCTTGTGGTTTATCATCAGGTACAACGGCATCTTCTAAATCAAGAAAGATGTAATCCGCGTCACTCTTTGCTGCTTTTTCAAACATGCCTGGGCTTGAAGCTGGGACTGCTAGCTCACTACGCTGTAAGCGTGGAGTAGCGGGTTCGTATGCAGTAAAACTCATGGTTATTCCTCTTTATTATATTTAAAATTATTTAAATCGTTAGTTCTACAGATTCACCATGAATCTTATGAACGAGCAATCTTCGTGTTACGTAGGTATTTTTGAGCTGCAGACTTATCATCTGCATAAAAATAAATTCGTTATAATTCGTTAACTATTAGGGATGCCGTTATTGTTATTTGAATATGGCATCGTCGCTACCTTGCGAGCTACAAGCCTTGATTATCATAAATACTTCATATAATTCAAAGACTTATATTACTTTTGTTTTACAGTTCTATAAACTGTGAACTACGTCTCAAAAATCCAGCCGGCTATTCTGCCACAAAACAGCCCTAAAAATCCATCAGAGGATCGATTTTCAGTAAAAAATAAGGGGTAAGTGATGGGTAAGAATTGCTTAGTATTTGATTTTATTAGAAGATTTTAGGAAATACTCGAAAGCCCTGTTTCGAGGTCGCGTTTCAGATCTTCTACGTCTTCTAAGCCAACAGAAAGACGAATTAATTCAGGCTTAATGCCTGCTTCTAGCCGCTGTTCATCCGTCAATCGGTGATGCGTTGTCGTTGCTGGATGCGTAACCGTGCTTTTAGTATCACCTAAATTCGCTGTAATAGAGAAAAGCTCTGTTGAATCAATGGCTTGCCATGCAGCTTTTTTGCCGCCACGGACTTCAAAACTAACCATGCCACCGAAGCCGCTTTGTTGTTGTTTACACAGATCATGCTGCGGGTGCGATGTTAAGCCCGGAAAATAGACTTTTTCGACCTTATCGTGCTGATCTAACCATTGCGCCAATATTGCCGCATTTTCACAATGCGCTTTCATGCGGATATTCAATGTTTCTAAGCCTTTTAAGAAAACCCAGGCGTTAAATGGGCTCATGGTGGTACCGGCGGTACGTAAAAAGCCGAAGATGTCTTCGCCAAGTAAGTCTTCACTACCAACAACAGCACCACCTACGCAGCGTCCTTGTCCATCCAGGTATTTGGTTGCTGAATGAATAACGATATCGGCACCCAGTGCTAACGGTTTTTGTAATATCGGTGTCGATAAACAATTATCTACAACTAACAGGCAACCGTGCTTATGGGCAATCTCAGCCAGACGGCTAATATCGGCAATTTCTAATAATGGGTTTGACGGTGTTTCCAGAAACAGTATTCGAGTAGCTGGCGTGATCGCCTTTTCCCAAGCCTCGTAATCGATTAAATCGACGAAGGTGGTCTCAATAGCGAATTTGGTCAATATATTGTCAAAAAGCCCGACTGTCGTGCCAAATATAGATAAAGACGAGACAATATGGTCGCCAGACTTCAATAAGCCCAGACAGGTGCTCAAAATAGCACTCATGCCAGAAGACGTGCCTACACAACGCTCGCCGCCTTCCATTGCCGCTAAACGCTGTTCAAATGTTCTAACGGTAGGGTTGGTAAATCTCGAATAGATATTACCGGGCTCATCACCGCTAAAGCGTGCGGCAGCTTCTGAGGCATTCTTAAAGACAAAGCTGGAAGTGGCAAAAATAGGTTCGCTATGTTCACCTTCGTGGCCACGTACCTGTCCAGCACGCACGGCTAATGTGTTTGTACTCAGTTTCTTTTCATCAGACATAATAATCCTCTTAAATATAGTCTATTTGTTTTAAGAGCAGCCTGAATAGATTCGGAATGAAAGCAGGATGTCTCTTTAGCGGTATTTTTTTTGCGCCCGCAAGCTGATTTTCAAATCGGCGCATGCTAAAGAAGAAAATAGTTAATATTCTCACAGATGTCAATTACTTAACTCACTTTTCAGCAAACTATGAATTTGCGTCTACAATCAATAATATAAGACTAATAAATAAAAAAGGAGATTCACATTTTGGCTACAGCTAAGAAAGCACCTGCAGGCGGTAAAAAGATCACCATTAAAAATGGCGTATTAAACGTCCCGGATACACCTGTTATCCCGTTTATTGAGGGCGATGGTATTGGCCCCGATGTCTGGAATGCTTCTCACCGTGTACTTGATGCCGCTGTTGAAAAAGCTTACTCCGGTAAAAAAGAAATAAAATGGCTAGAAGTCTATGCCGGTGAAAAAGCCAATCAACTCACAGGAAATTGGTTACCCGATGAAACCGTTGATACCTGCCGTGAATTTTTAGTCGCTATTAAAGGCCCTTTAACAACACCTATCGGTGGTGGCATCCGTTCGCTGAATGTTGCCTTGCGTCAAATACTCGATCTCTATGTTTGTTTAAGACCAGTACGCTGGTTTGAAGGCGTGCCCTCTCCCATCAAGCGTCCGGAACTCGTAGACATGGTGATCTTCCGCGAAAATACAGAAGATATCTATGCCGGGATAGAATTTGAACAAGGTAGTGAAGAAATCACTCGCTTCCTTGAACTATTGGAAGAATCTTTTCCAAACTATTATCAAAAAATTCGTTTTCCTAAAACGACCGGCATTGGAATCAAACCTATCTCTCAAGAAGGCACACATCGCCTGGTGCGTGCAGCCATTCAATACGCCATCGATAACAAACGTAAGAGCGTTACCTTTGTTCATAAAGGTAACATCATGAAGTTTACCGAGGGTGCATTCCGCAACTGGGGTTACGAGCTTGCTGAAACAGAGTTTAAAAAAGAAACCTATAGCTGGGATATATGGGAACGCACGCGTGCCGAAAAAGGCATGCAAGCGGCACAAGATGAAATGGCTCAAGCTGAAAAAGATGGCAAAATTTTAATTAAAGATGCGATTGCAGATATTACTTTACAGCAAGTTCTTACTCGCCCAACTGATTTTGATGTTATCGCCACTATGAATCTAAATGGTGATTACTTATCTGATGCGCTTGCCGCTCAAGTAGGCGGTATTGGCATTGCACCCGGCGGCAATATTAATTACGTCACCGGACACGCTATCTTTGAAGCCACACATGGCACAGCACCTAAATATGCCGGCCAGGATAAAGTTAATCCCGGTTCATTATTATTATCAGGTGAAATGATGCTGCGCTACCTGGGTTGGACTGAAGCCGCTGACATGGTCATTGAAGCCATGAACAAAACCATAGCTGACAAAACCGTGACTTATGATTTTTCTCGGCTTATGGATGGCGCGAAAGAAATTAAATGTAGCGAATTTTCCGACGCATTAATTTCTAATCTTTAAAGTTATAAGATAGCTATGTCAGATAGAGATCTGATTGCGGAATGTTCGCAGATTATCTACGACGGGTTTATTCGTTATAACAATTATTTTCACCGCATGACGCGACGTGCGCGTAAACGTTTTGAACAACGCGACTGGAAAGGCCATCAACAAGACATTGTCGACCGCATTGATCTTTATGAAAAGTCAGTGCGGCGTATAGTTCTTGCGTTAAGACAAACACTGGGTGAACGTGTAAAAGAAGAAGAGCTTTGGCACGACATACGCAGTTACTTTGGTGATCGCCTAAATGAAGTTCCTGACAATGACTTTATTAAAACGTTTTTCAACTCAACTACTCGGCGTATTTTTGGCACGGAAGGAATCGATGCCGGAATAGAATTTGTATCTTCAGGGCCCTCTTATGATTTGCGTCTAATCATGTCACTCAACATTCGACACTACCCATACTGGTTATCTCTGCAAAAAATATTCGAAACAATACTCAACGATTTTTCTTTTCGCGTACCGTATGACGATCTAGACACTAATGCTAAACGTGTTGCTAAAGACATAGCATCCTATTCAAAATTTCACTTTGAAGATGATGCCGAATATTTACGTTTCGAATTTATTGACACATTATTTTATCAAGCTGCCCGAGCTTACCTGGTTGGTAAAATGATTATGAAAGATAGCGAAGTGCCTATTGTTATTGCTTTTAAAAATGAACATGGAGGTATTAGTGTTGATGCAGTTTTTCTTGATACAAAAGAAATTAGCCTGATATTTGGTTATACACGCTCGTACTACTTTGCCGATCCGAACTCAGTCATCGGCGCAGTGCATTTTCTTAAATCCATGCTGCCCAACAAACCTATTGATGAACTGTATACCGTATTGGGACGTTTACGACAGGGCAAAACTGAACGTCACCGAACATTTACCGGGCACCTTAATAATACTAAAGATAAGTTTGTTCACGCAGATGGTGATACTGGTCTGGTCATGATTGTATTTACATTGCCTTCCTACAACCTGGTATTCAAAATAATCCGGGATAAGTTTGGTTATCCAAAAACTGTTTCCCGAAAACAGGTAATTGGAAAATATAAACTTGTATCCAAGCATGATCGTGCAGGAAGACTTATCGATACACAGGAGTTTCTTAATCTAAAACTTCCTGTTAATCGTTTTTCGAAAGAACTTTTGAATGAATTACTTGATGGTGCAACAGAGAGTGTGCGTAGAGAAGAAAAAGCTCTGATATTAAAACATGTCTATATTGAAAGACGTGTACGTCCATTAAATCTATATATAAATGAATGTTCCTATGAGGAAGCCGTTTCCGCTGTTATTGACTATGGACAGGCTATTAAAGATTTGGCCAAAACAAATATTTTTTGCGGCGATTTATTATTAAAGAATTTTGGTGTAACTCAACATAGTCGAGTTATTTTTTATGATTATGATGAAGTCGCGTTAGTAACCGAATGTAACTTTAGAGATATTCCTGAGGCTAGTGACTTTGAAGATGAGATGTTGGCTGATATCTGGTATTACGTTGGCGAGCACGATATTTTCCCGGAAGAGTTTATTAAATTTCTTTCGATGAATAACCAATTAAAATCTGAGTTTATGAAATATCATCAGGACTTATTAACTTCAGAGTATTGGCGCGAAGTTCAACGACAACACATCATGGGTGAAGTGTCATTAGTTGTTCCTTACACATCAGCAATATCAAATTTAAAAACGATTAACTAATTTTCTGCGAGAATGATATTCCATTATCATCTAGCAATTCCTTAAACTTTTCATTTTGCTCATCAATCTTACTACTCACGAGAAATATTCGATGAATATAAACTGAAATAACAAAAATAATACATGCGTAAGCAAGCACAAAGCCTCCCAGAAAGGAATGATATTTGTCTCCCTTTGCGATCAACATAAGACATTGGGGAACAACTGCTGGTACAGCAAAGCTTAAATAGACAGCTTTACTCGCAGAATAAGTAATTATTGATCCGGTAATAAGCGCGGCGATAAATAAAAGCAACATGCCATGATACAAAACGGAATCCAGCAAAGACAGCACACCATCAGGCACAAATAGGAAACCAGTAAAACCCCAAAGTGTTCCTGAAATCAAAGATAGAACTAAAAACGATGTTAACCATTGCTCAGTGTTGTTATGTTCATATTTATAAAAACGCCAACTAATGACAATACGGATAATGGTTAACAATGTGAAAATAATAAACCAACTATTTAATATGACAGGATCTGCTACAGATTGAAAAAACCAGAATGCGAGGATGGCAGCAAAAAATGTGGCAATATAACTAAGATAAGAATGGCTATAAAGCCTTTCGATTTGCTTTAAATCAGACATGATAAATAAATTCCTTTTTAATTACATGAGTCTTTCATACAGGCTGAAATCCGATTCAGCCTTTATCCATACTAAATATTTCTTACTTCAAATTCAATACATCCTGCATATCAAATAAACCTTTGTCTTTATCAGACAACCATTGCGCTGCTCTCACTGCGCCATTGGCAAATGTTTTTCTTGATGATGCTTTGTGAGTTATCTCAACCCGCTCACCATCAGCAACAAACATAACCGTATGATCTCCGACGATATCACCAGCACGAATTGTTTCAAATCCAATAGTTTTTCTATCTCGTTCTCCGGTAATACCTTCGCGCCCATAAACAGCAACTTCTTTCAAATTACGCCCTAATGTATGCGCGACAACTTCACCCATATGTAGTGCAGTTCCGGAAGGTGCATCTTTCTTATGTCGATGATGAGCTTCAATAATTTCAATGTCGGTATCTTCACCGATTACCTTTGCTGCCATCTCTAATAGTTTGAAACAAAGATTCACGCCTATGCTCATATTTGGCGCAAAGACTATGGAAATATTATTCGAAGCAAAATCGATAAGGCCATGATCATCCTGAGTAAGACCAGTCGTGCCTATTACCATCTTAATTTCTGATGAAATGCACTTTCGAATATTGGCAGAAAGAGAGGTTGCCAGAGTAAAATCAATTATGACATCAACCTGATCGGCAACACTGGTAATATTATCCGTGATAGTAACACCCAGATTGCCGATGCCAGCCACGTCTCCCGCGTCTAGTCCAAGCATAGGTGAACCGCTGTACTCAATTGCCGCAGCGATCTCAATATCATCATTATCGTTACATACTTCTAGAATGGTTTTGCCCATTCTCCCCGCCGCACCACACACACCTACTCTAACCATTGATTCCTCGATAATTTCTTATACGTTTATCTTATAGATACTAGTGTGGCATGTTTTTCATTAAATATAAAAAGTGCCATACATTATTCTTCATGCTGCGGTTTCGATCGGATGCAAACCAGCACGAGCAGCCATAGCTACTAATGCATCAATTGAAAAGCCAGCGAACTTACCACGACACACATCAGCAATACGAGATCGCTGCACACCCATTTCTTTTGCCGCCATTTCCTGAGTTAAATTGTTTTCTTTAATATAAGTAACAATCGCATCAAATAGCACTGCTTTTATTTTAAGTGCTTCGGCTTCGCCCGGTTCCAATTCCAGGTCATCAAAAATACTGCCCGTAGTTATTTTCTTTGTCATGTTAACTATCCTTCTATTTCTTTATAACGACTTACAATCATATCTTTATTATGTTTTTCAATTTTCTGTGTCTTTTTATGCCAGCAATGTAAAACTGTCACCGTATCAGCCACTTTTGTAACCGCCGCAATTCGGAAAGTTGCTTTGTATTCCCAAATGCGAATCTCAAAAACACCAGTAATACCTTTGCCTAAATTATTAATCGGTTTCCAATCCATCGGTTCATTACCTATTTGCAGACGATGCAACTGATAGCCCGCAGACTTAATAGCGTCCTTAGGAAAATCAAGTAACTCTTCCTTAGCTGATCCTATTCCAGTGGATCGATTTGATTCCTTTCATTCGTTAATTGTATAACATTTTATACAATTAACCATCACTAAAACTCTCTCTCTAAATGTTTAATTTAAAAAGCATTTATCTATATGATTTACTTGATTTTTTATGAGGGAGGGTAAGTAAAATCGCTAATAATTATTTTGAAGGGAGCGCTGCATTGTGTTGGGAAATAACAAGAATAAATACGCAGTAATAATTGCACTGGTTTTATCATTCAGTGCCAAAGTAGAAGACTGAGCTAGTTGCTCGAATATGGGGCGCAGTACTTTTGAGGATCGCAGTTTACAGATATGTAAATGAGAACCGGAAAAAGTGCTGCAACGAAGTAATCGAGTAAAAGGGCCAGCCTTAAGAAGTCATTGAGTCAAAGAAGTTTTTAACTCCACTAACCCAAGAACTCGCTTGTGGACTATGTCGGTTTCCATCATTTTGCATTGATTGTTCGAACTGTTGTAACAAATCTTTTTGTTCGCTACTTAACTTTACTGGTGTTTCAACAACGACTCGACAAAGCAAATCACCTTTTGAAGAATTTCTTACCGAGCGTACGCCCTTTGATCGAAGACGAAATAATTTTCCACTTTGCGTTTCAGCCGGAATTTTCAATTTCACTTTGCCATCTAGCGTAGGCACTTCAAGTTCACCACCTAATGTTACCGAAGCAAAACTTACGGGAACGTCACAATAAAGATCGGTACCATCACGAACAAAGATATCATGGTCTTTAACACTGATATGTACGTAAAGATCACCTGCTGGCCCATTGTTCTCTCCAGCTTCGCCTTCACCTGATAAACGTATGCGATCACCGTTATCAACACCTTCCGGTACTTTCACTGAAATTGTTTTACTATCTCTGATGCGGCCTTGGCCACTACATGGCTTACATGGATCACTAATGATTTTTCCCTGGCCTCGACATTGCGGACAAGTTTGTTGAACAGAGAAAAATCCCTGTTGCATTCTCACTTGACCATGTCCGGCACAAGTAGGACAAGTCGCTGGAGTACTGCCTTTCTTGGCACCGGTACCTTTGCAGATTTTACAGCCAACCATTTTCGGAACACGAATTTTGACCGTTGTTCCAGCAACAGCATCTTCAAGGGATAATTCCAGGTTGTAGCGTAAATCAGCACCTCGATGAACTCGCGCTCCGCCTCGAGCACCGCCGCCGCCAAAGATATCGCCAAACACGTTATCAAATATATCTCCAAAACCAGCGCCGGCTTGTCCACCGCCACCACCAGCACTATTACTTACGCCAGCATGACCAAACTGATCATAGGCCGCACGTTTCTGAGCATCAGATAAGACATCATGCGCCTCTTTGGCTTCTTTGAATTTCTCTTCGGCCTTGGCATCACCTTCATTGCGATCGGGATGATGCTTCATCGCTAATCGACGATAGGCTTTTTTTAATTCAGCTGCATCGGCATTTTTAGAAACACCTAATACTTCATAATAATCTCGTTTGTCTGCCATACCGGTACTCTTACTAACTCTTTAATTTATTAAAAGACTAAAACACAACAAGCCCGGAGTAGATTTAACTACTCCGAGCTCACTATGTTCACTATTCGTGAAACCGTTTTATCTAAAAGTTATTACCAAGACTTACTTCTCGTCTTTAACTTCTTCAAACTCCGCATCGACAATATCATCATCAGAAGCATTTGAACTCTCTGCTGCTTCAGGTTCAACACCACCTTCTTCAGCGGCACCTTGTTCTTCAGCATAAGCTTTCTCTGCAAGTTTGCCGGCAAGTTCTGTCAACTTGGTTGTTTTTTCAGAGATGGCATCTTTATCAGAACCTTTTAGCTCTTCTTCCAAGTCAGTAATCGCCGATTCAATATCCGTTTTCTCCTGATCTTCAACTTTGTCACCCAAGTCAGTCATGGACTTCTTAGTTGCATGAATCATGTTTTCTGCTGTGTTTCTGGCTTCAACCAATTCCTTAGCAATGCGATCTTCTTCAGCGTGTGCCTCCGCATCTTTCACCATGGCATCAATCTCTTCATCAGAAAGACCACTTGAAGCCTTAATCACAATCGACTGTTCTTTACCAGTAGCCTTATCTTTTGCAGAGACATTTAAAATACCATTCGCATCGATATCAAAGCTGACTTCAATCTGTGGCACACCACGCGGTGCTGGCGGAATATCACTTAAATCAAAACGCCCTAATGATTTATTACCTGCCGCCATCTCACGCTCGCCTTGCATAACATGCACCGTCACTGCTGTTTGATTTTCTTCAGCAGTCGAGAATGTTTGACTCGCTTTAGTTGGTATCGTCGTATTCTTATCAATCAACTTGGTCATAACACTACCCATGGTCTCAATACCTAAAGACAATGGCGTTACATCTAATAAGAGTACGTCTTTAACATCACCACCTAATACACCGGCTTGAATTGATGCGCCAACGGCAACAGCTTCATCTGGGTTTACATCTTTACGTGGTTCTTTACCAAAAAATGCTTCAACCTTTTCCTGAACCATTGGCATACGTGTTTGACCACCTACCAAAATAACATCGGTAATTTCTGATGTAGAAAGTCCGGCATCATCAAGTGCGGTTTTACAAGGGTCGATAGTACGTTCGACCAAGTCTTCAACCAATGACTCTAATTTTGCTCGGGTCATTTTCAAATTAAGATGCTTAGGACCACTTGCATCTGCCGTAATGTAAGGCAAATTAATGTCTGTTTGTTGGCTAGATGACAATTCAATCTTGGCTTTTTCAGCTGCTTCTTTAAGACGTTGCAATGCTAATGGATCGTTATGTAAATCCACGCCCTGCTCTTTCTTAAATTCATCACAAAGGAAATCAATCACACGGAAATCAAAATCTTCACCACCAAGGAACGTATCACCATTGGTTGCAAGTACTTCAAATTGATGTTCACCGTCGATTTCAGCTATTTCAATAATCGATACGTCGAAAGTACCACCGCCTAAATCATAAACAGCAATCGTCGCATCACCGCGTTTTTTGTCCATACCGTAAGCCAATGCGGCTGCAGTAGGCTCATTAATAATACGCTTAACTTCAAGGCCGGCAATTCGACCCGCATCTTTCGTTGCTTGACGTTGTGAATCATTAAAATAAGCCGGTACGGTAATAACCGCTTCGGTTACTTCTTCACCAAGATAGTCTTCTGCGGTTTTCTTCATTTTCATGAGTACACGTGCAGAAACTTCTGGCGCTGCCATTTTTTCGCCTTTTACTTCGACCCAGGCATCACCGTTATCAGCTTTGACAATTTTGTAAGGCACAAGCTTAATATCTTTTTGCACAACGTCTTCGTCAAAACGACGACCGATGAGTCGTTTAACCGCATAAAGTGTGTTGTCTGGATTGGTGACCGATTGACGTTTAGCCGATTGGCCAACGAGTATTTCGTCATCATCCGCATAGGCTACAATCGATGGTGTCGTTCGAGCACCTTCACTATTTTCGATGACCTTTGCTTCGCCACCCTCAAGAACTGCCACACATGAGTTGGTAGTACCGAGATCAATTCCAATTATCTTTGCCATTCCGCTTTCTCCAAAATACTTAACTTACTGATTTATATTTAAAATTTATTAAAAAACTGTTGTTTAACTAAATAGGGGCTATTACTTATTTTTCAAGGTCTAATTTACATATACCGATGAATTAGCGGTTTTAACCGAGTACGATGCTTTTATTTGGCAGCGGGCGACTACACGGATGTAGTCGTTAGAGCGACGCAGGATGCCAAAGCCGAGTTTACAAAGAGTAAATGAGCACCCGCAAAAAACGCCATAACAAAGTAATTGGCCAAAAGATCAACTCATAATTATTTAGAAACGACAACCATCGCCGGTCGAACTAACCGTCCATTTAGCTCGTAACCCTTTTGCATCACCGCCACTACCGTATTTGATTCAGTGCCTTCAATTTCCTGCATAGAAATCGCTTCGTGCTGTTCTGGGTTAAATTTATCACCTTGAGGATTGATTTCTTTCACGCCAAATTTATCGATAGCGCTGCTAAACATTTTCAAGGTTAAATCCATACCTTCGCGTAATTCGTCAACATTTTCTGCAGTTTCCGCAGCCGTCATACCCAGACTTAAACTATCGATGATAGGAAGTAATTCGTTTACAAATTTTTCCAAAGCATATTTGTGTGCATTTTCGATATCACGCGTGGTTCGTTTGCGCAGATTTTCCATCTCCGCCTGTGCTCTAAGAGCAGAATCACGATTTGCCTGAGATTGCTCTTTCTCTTTTTCTAACAGAGCTTGTAAAGTTTCTATATCAACTTCAGCCGTTTCTTCCTGGCTTTCCTCAGCTTCAGCAGTCAATTCATCGTTTACTTCTTCTGTCGCATCTACTTCTTGCTCAGTCACTTCGTTATTTTCATCTTCCTGAACAATATCGTTTTCTTCACCTAACATTACTTAACCTCTTTGTTTAGACATTAGCTACCCTGCATCCTTAATCTGAAAGTATGCGAATTCTTCTATGTGGGGATTAATTTTTTGAGTTCAAGGCGGCGCCGAGCATTTTAGCCGTAATATCTACAATCGGAATAACACGGTCATAATGCATCCGTGTCGGCCCAATTACGCCTAATACACCCAGTATTTGACCATCCACCTCGTAAGGTGATGTCACAACACTGCAATTATCGAGTACGTCGTAACCCGATTCTTCGCCTATAAATATCTGCATACCGTCAGCATTGATCGCCTGCTCAAGCAAATGCAAGATATCTCGCTTCTGATTAAAGCTTTCAAATAGCTTCTTTAATTGATCCGCCTCGCCTAGCTCGGCAACATCCATCAGATTAGTTTGTCCGGAAAAAAGTAAATCATCACTATCACTATTAGCCACTTCAGAATTGAATGCCTGTTGTGCCATTTCAATAGCCGAGGTCATAGACTGGTTAACCTGTTCTTTCATTTTATCCAGTTCATCAAGTATCGAAGCACGGACATGGGTCAGATCTTTACCCGCAAAGATCTCATTCAGGTAATTTGAGACTTGTTGCAGTTCGGATGCGGAATAAGTCTTATCCGTATTGATAATGCGGTTCTGCACGTCTCTATCATTCACCACCAGGATCACTAATACGCGATTAGTCGACAGCGCGACAAACTCAATATGTTGCAAAATAGATTGTTCGGTTCGCGGCAACATGACGACACCTGCCAATTGCGTCACATCCGATAACATCGATGAAGCACGTTGCATTAACGATTGATAATCACTTTCAGGATGCAGTTCCTGAGCTATTTTTTCTACTTGCGCCGAATTAAGGTCATTGACTCTAAGTAGGCTATCAACAAATAAACGGTAGCCCTTGTCCGTAGGAATACGACCCGCAGAGGTATGCGGCGAATGCAATAGCCCGAAGTCCTCAAGATCCGCCATAACATTGCGAATAGTGGCCGGACTCAAGCCCAGATTGGAATCTTTGGATAACGTGCGTGACCCCACAGGGGTTCCGTCATCAATAAAGTGTTCTACTAACGCTTTAAATAGATGCAGACTACGTTCCGATAATTGCGATGAATCTGTTGTTGAGGCCATACTCGTCTAAAAAAATAGTAATATTAAATAGAAATCTAGCACTCTCCTCTATAGAGTGCAAAACCTCTTCATCAAGATATTGGTCACAGTAGCAAGGCATGCTATGTTTATACCCAAAATACATCAGGATACAGGATAGCTCTTAGAATCATGTTTAAGCGAATTGGACTCATTACTAACTCTGGCGTCAAAGCCATTCATACGACTTTATCTGAAGTCGTTGAATATTTAAGCTCGCGTGAAAAAGAAGTCATTCTAGATAAATGCTGCTCAGATTTGCTCGGTGAACACAATTTCAATGTTTATGATGCCAATGAATTAGGCAAACACTGTGATCTCGTCATCGCTATTGGCGGAGATGGCACCATGTTAATGGCAACGCATATTCTCTGTGATTTTGACGTACCCTTGCTTGGTATTAATTTAGGACATGTCGGCTTCTTGTCCGATATCCCTGCGGATGATATTGCCCACAGTATGGATGAAATTTTGAATGGCCATTATGTTGAGGATGTTCGCTTCTTGTTGTGGGGTGAGGTATTTCGTGAAGGCAAACGCGTCTATGAAGGCTATGCACTCAACGATATTGTCATTCAAAAATGGAATATTGCGCGTTTGGTCGAACTGGAAACTTATATTAATGGGGTTTTTGTCCATACTCACCGTTCCGATGGCATGATCGTATCATCGCCTACTGGTTCCACTGCTTATGCATTGGCTGGCGGCGGCCCAGTGGTACATCCGTCTCTTGATGCCTTGTTATTAGTGCCTATATGTCCGTACTCTTTAACCAACCGTCCAATTGTTGTTGATGGTAATAGTTCTGTAGAAATTGTTGTTAGTACGAGAGAAGTCGATCATGCGCGACTTACTTTCGATGGCGAAATAAAACTGGAACTGGCTCCCAATGATCGAATTCGTGTTAAAAAGAAAGATAAAGAAATTAGATTGATTCATCCTCCAGATCACGATCAATTCCATATACTTCGCGAAAAGCTGCACTGGAGTAAATGAGGGCGTGTTACGAGAACTCGTCATTAACGACTTAGCTGTTATCAATAGTCTCAATCTTGATTTCAAACCAGGCATGACCGTGTTGACCGGTGAAACTGGTGCGGGTAAATCTATCCTGCTCGATGCATTAGGTCTGATACTCGGTGATCGAGCAGATGCAAACCTGATTCGTGGTGGCAAGGATAAAACAGATATCACTGCTATCTTTTCTATTAACAATAATTCAAATGTTAATGATCGACTTAATGAAATGGAGATTGAGTCTGATGATGAATTATTTATTAGACGAACTATCAGCAAAGATGGACGTTCACGCGCATATTTGAATAACACACCTGTACCCATTCAGACGCTAAAAGAGATCGGTGAAAACCTAATCGATATACATGGACAACATGCGCATCAATCTTTATCGAAACCAAAGATGCAACGTCAACTACTGGATCAATTTGGTCAATATGATGCTTTGTTGCAAGACGTAACAAAAACCTATCAGCAATGGAAACAGGTAAACAATCAACTGCAAAACTTCAAAACAAATGGTGAAGATTTTGCAGCACGATTGACCTTACTGAAATATCAAATAGAAGAACTAGAGGAATTATCTATTGGTGAGTCAGAATACACGGAATTATCAGAAGACCTGAAACGTCAATCACATTCACAACGCTTACTCGATTCATGTAATAGAATTCTTTCCGAACTATCAGTATCAGATTCGGCAATAAATGATCGATTGTCACATCATCAAAGAGAAATAGCTGAGCTTAGTGTTATTGATAACTCCCTGGAGAATATTAGTAATCTACTCGATGATGCATCGATACAACTTGATGAAGCCAGTCATGAATTAAAGGCTTATGTTGAACGTTTTGATATCGATGCAGAACAAATGAGTACCATAGAGAACCGCTTGGATAAATTTCATGATCTGGCTCGTAAACATAAAGTAAGACCTGATGCCTTAACGGAGCATTTAGAATTATTGACAACTCAGTTGAGTCAACTCGAAGGCGGTCAGGAACAACATGACCTACTACAACAAAAGAAAGTTGAACTCACCGAACAATATTTCAAACTTGCTGAAAAGCTTTCAAAAAAACGTAGTGATGCAGCAAACAGTATTTCAGTTGATGTCACTGTAAAAATGCATGAACTTGCTATCGGTGGCAAATTCAATATTGAATTAGAAAATATAGAAGAAGATACGCCACACCAATTCGGTATGGATAAAGTATCCTTTCAAGTATCCACCAATCCGGGACAACCTTTAAGACCGATTACCAAAGTCGCTTCCGGCGGTGAATTATCCCGCCTAAGTCTAGCTATACAAATTATCGGTTCAAAAGATAATGGTGTGCCAACAATGATATTCGATGAAGTCGATGCCGGTATCAGCGGCGGCATCGCCGAAATAGTGGGCAAATTATTACATGGTCTGGCAGAACACCGGCAAATACTATGTGTCACCCACCTCGCTCAAGTCGCTTCATGCGGCCACCATCATTTACTCGTCAATAAAACGACAAAAGAAAATGAAACATTTACGCAAGTAGTTCACCTTGATCCACAACAACGTATAGATGAAGTCGCTCGCATGCTAGCCGGCATGGAAGTTACTAATGAAAGTCGAGCTAATGCTGTGCAGATGCTTGAGTCTGTATGATAGAATTCAGATTAATAACATTCAGCCGTTTCTGCGCTTCCTAGACTCTGGCTTCCTCGGCAATTGCTCCTGCACCGCCTAAAGCGCCTACGGTTGGTGCTCTACTACGTCACATACACGTGACTATGCTTCGCTCTCGGTCTCCGTTCCAGACTCGACTCTCGGTTGCTGCTCCCGGCGCAACTCTACCTCCTCCTTCCCTGGAGTCGTACCGATTACATCCATGTAGGCGTGCGCACACGGTATTAGTGCATCCTTGCACGTCACTCTGCCCTATTAATTTAACGGTTTGAGAAGTGAATCAAGAAAACTATTAATTCATTAAGACAAGGAATGATTTCTAAGACAACAGATCAAGGGCATCATCATTACCAGCAAATAAAAAGACCTTTTCTATGTCTGGCGGTTCACACTCTTCACCATTGTAGAACGTTATCAGATTTTCACAATCGCGTTTGCAACCTGGCGTGAAATAGATTGATATCACATCTTCTGTGTATTCATTGTCGGAAAAAATAGCCATATCAGACGGACCTTCAGCCACCATGAAAAAATTTTCAAACTGATCTTCCAATTCTTTCAAGGTACTGTCTTCTTCAATCTGATTGACAGTCAATGACACCCGCATCCAAGACATAGCATCACTCCCCAATATTTAATACTGTATTAAATAGTCTAGTCTTTAAATTGGTAAAATAAACAGAGATACTGAATTTAAATTATATTTATTTATTATGATCCATCAAGATTCTTGACATCTTTTCATACAATGTTCTAAACCTATCTATATTAACGGGAGTTTTACTATGAATGACCCTGATATTAAATCTGATGAATCACTTTTGTCTGATCCGGAACCATGGGAATCCTGGGAAACTGCACTTGTATTATGGTGTATAGGCTTAGGTGTCGTCGGCTTGATTATACTCGGCTGGCTAGTCAATACATTCATCCTGCCGTAATGCGCTAATCACCATGCATAAGCACATCGAATATATCTTATCTCATGACGGACAAGACTGGTTCATCGAAGGTTTCAATACACGATTTCATGGGGAAAACCTCAAAACAATAGAAGACCAAATAAGTACGGCCATTCAATACGACCACGAATTTGATAACGATGCATCTATAGAAGTACAACTCCGTTTTGATATGGACATCATCCCAAGATGGTTACATCAATATCAAGCTCATTACTTCAACTACAGTTTTACCGTTGAAAATACAAAGTAGGAATGTCTCATGGTAACCGTTAATCGAAAATGGACTGATGGCATGTTAAACACTGAAGATTGGTGGGCAGTGTGGCTTGGGTTGATCATGTTCTTTGCCGGATTAATGACGATATGGGGTATTGATCTTGTCGGCTGGATGACAAAGTTAAAAACCTGGGAATTGAGTCATCTTCTTAACGACTTCTCCTGGTCAATGTTATTAAAGCCAGCGAGTAAGACTTATAGTGATTTTCACCCCCTGCTTTCACTGCTTATCACCTATGTTGTCTTCGCGGGATTAACATCGATTGGTGCTTATTTCCAACGGATTGACGTAAAACAATTTCTAAAAGGGTTTACTCTTTTGTTTTTAATTACCTGGGTATGTTGGATTATTGGACATGAAGCCCATTTCAAGGCGGTCGATGCTGTTGTTAAAGGTAAGAATTATTTTGAAGTTTATGATTTGTCATGGGGTTTACAACTCGGTGGTGGTTTTTCTTACATGCTTGCATTAGCAGTCGGTTTGTTAATAGGCAATGTCTTTAAAGACTTTGCATATTTCCTCAAAGAAGCTGCAAAACCAGAGTGGTTTATCAAAACAGCCATTGTCTACCTCGGCATTAAACTGGGATTAATGTCGATGAAGGCAACAGGGTTTGTATTTGAACTTGCACTTGCTGGCGCTGGCGCGACCTTTGTTGCCTATATGTTGTTCTGGCCAATTATCTATACTCTGGCGAGACGTGTATTCAAATTACCAAGAGATGCCTCTGCCGTATTATCTTCCGGCATTTCAGTCTGTGGCGTATCTGCAGCGATTGCGACAGCAGGTGCAATTCGTGCAAAACCGATCCTTCCAATTGCAGTATCCATGTTAATCGTCATCTTTGCCATGGTTGAATTAGTTGTATTGCCGACTGCTTACACAGCTCTGGCACCTGAACAACCCATTGTTAATGGTGCTGCAATGGGGATGACAGTAAAAACCGATGGTGCTGATGCCGCAGCGGGAGCAATCCTGGATGAATTAATGGTTTCTAAACACCTGCGTAATACGGGTGAGGAATGGGAAGAAGGCTGGATATTAAGTACGGCTATTCTAACCAAGATTTGGATTGATGTTTTTATTGGTGTTTGGGCATTCTTACTTGCATTGATTTGGTTATACAAAGTTGAAAACCGTTCCGATAACACAACCGTTAACCTTTCTGAAATCTGGTTCCGATTTCCTAAATTCGTTATAGGTTATTTTATTGCCTGGTTTACCTATGTCGCGATTGCACTCTGGTTTCCTGATCAAATTGATGCAGCAAAAGAAGGAGCAGGGGTTATTCAAAGTCCCATGCGAAAGATGATGTTCATGCTGACTTTTGTCAGTATCGGCGTGATCACAGACTTTAGTAAATTAAAAGGTATGGGAAAATTGGCGCTGCTCTATGCTATCGCATTATTCTTAATCATTGCCCCTATCGCCTATATCGTCGCATACCTTTTCCATCGAGGCATGGTCCCGCCACTTGTATCTGGTTAATTTAATATCGTTGTAATATCCGATTAGTTCACAAATTTGAGTCGTATAATCGATATGAGTGTATTCGCCGATGAGAAAATAAGCGTTAATACGGCAACCCTTGCTGATGTTGCCATTTACCCTGAACGGTCTGCAACTGCTATTGTCTGGGGTTTGGCATTCTCGACAGGATTGACTTTGTTTGTAGTTCCAATGCTTTATCGATTATCTATGGGTCGCCATACTACTTAAACCTGTTTCCACAACCAATCATCTTCAAGTTTCTCACTCGTTAAAGGTTCACTAAAGTAGTAGCCTTGCAAACAATCACAATTATTTTCAGTCAAAAAATCGACCTGTTCTTTCGTTTCAACGCCTTCAGCAACAACCTTTATATCCAGATAATGGGAAGGAAAGGAAATGTGACCTGTTTATTACCTGCTACAGATTATGCAGCGAGACAAAGAGTAATACCTAATTATGATTACCTCACTAACAACCATTGCAGATCTTTTTTCTCTGTCATCGGGTTTGTCCGGAATATCTTTGATATGGGAACTTGTGGCTACGGCTATTGTTTGGGGACTGGCATTCTCAACAGTATTAACACTATTTGTCGTGCCAATGCTTTATCGAATATTTATAGGATCGTAAAAAAAAGAAAACTAGAAGAAAAAACTTAGTAATAAATTAGGGACAGTCTTAACCTATCCCAAACAAAGATAAACTACTTAGGTTTTACATAGAGAACCAAACTATGTTCAACCAGATCAAAATCATGTTCTTCTGCTATGGCTCTTTGTAATCTTTCGATTTCTTCATTTTGAAACTCAATCACTTTTCCTGTTTGTAAACAAACCATGTGATCATGGTGAACACCGCTATCTAGTTCAAATACAGAATGTCCGGAATCAAAGTTATGACGCATAACCAAGCCTGCAGATTCAAATTGTGTTAATACCCGATAAACGGTAGCTAAGCCAACTTCTTCTCCGTGATCCAATAATGTCTTGTATACATCTTCAGCGCTCATATGACGCTCACTAGAATCTTCAAGTATCTGTAAAATTCTAATTCTAGGCAGAGTTGCCTTAAGGCCAGCTTTTTTTAAGTCTTGTGCTTCCAAGTGATCCTCCTTGCGGTAAGAGCAAGATTTTTAACACGATGGTCATTTAGATGAGAAAAGTATACTTTAAGTAAGAATAAATGTCGTTGAGGATTTCCACTGCAACGGTTATCCTGCCCTCTTAAACACCTAATAATTAATTGCTCTTAAATACCGCATTGTGACCATGAAAAATATATTCCTAATCTGTATCTCCCTGATTTTACTAGCTGCATGCTCTCGTAGCTTTGACGGCGGTTACAACTTGCCATTACTTTATAAAATCGATGTTCAACAGGGAAATGTGATTACTCAGGATATGCTAAATAAGCTAAGACCTGGCATGAACCCGAATCAGGTGAAATTTATCATGGGTACTCCCGTTATCGTTGATCCTTTTCATAATGAGCGTTGGGAATATATCTACAGCTTTCAAGAAGGTGGCGGCGTAAGAGAACAGCGCCATGTCACCATACATTTCGAAGATGAAAAATTAACGCATGTTTCCGGTGATATCAAAGTGTCTCACTTACCTAGAGTTGAGAATGCTATTGTGACTGAAGAAGAAGCTATCATTGTACCGCCGTCAGAAGAAGAAAAAGGCTTTTTTGGTCGTTTACTGGATTCAGTAACTCCGGGTGACGATTAACCGCAAAATCGTCTTTTTTATTTCTTGTTTGCACGCCGACGCCGGGCTTCTTTCGGGTCAACTTGTAGAGGCCGATAAATTTCTATCCGATCTCCAGATTGCAGGACAGTGTCCAAACTCTGGATCTTACTAAAGATACCGACTTTATAGGTTTGCAAATCAATTTCGGGAAATCGTTCTAGTAAGCCTGAACGGCGTATGACCTGATGAATATCACTACCTTTAGTCACATCAAGCTTTAAACAGTTTTGACTGCTCGGTTCTATATAGATGAGTTCAATGCTAATAGAATCATTGCTCGTAGTCTCGTTGCTTATGCTCTCATTCTGTAGCATAAACAGCCTGTGCCCTTTCTACAAAAGCTTCGACCATAGAATCGGTAATTTTTTTAAAAGCTGCTCCAAAAGCATGTTTCATAAATTTATTTTTAAACTCAAACTGCATTTCTAATGACACTGAACTACCAGAGTTACCATCGTCATGAAATTGCCAATAACCATTCAATTTCTTAAAAGGCCCTTTCACCAATTTCATACGAATGGAAGTATCTACTTGCATGGTATTTTCAGTGGTAAAACTTTGTTTTATTTTTCCTAAGGAAACAGAAACCGACACGATCATAGAATCTCTTTTTTCTTCCAACAGATTTGTTTCCGTACACCAGGGAAGAAACTCAGGATAGGATTTGACGTCGTTAACTAGCGCAAACATTTGTTTGGCACTGTAAGCAACATTAGCTTGCTTGTTTATTTTTGTCACATCAATAATATTTAATTTAATTTGTTATAACTCTCAAGCCTCAGCTTGAAAACACATTTAACAGTCCGGTCGCATTTAGAAATATTATCAACACACCAGCAGGTGCTATATAGCGAACAGCAAAACGCCATGCTTGGTATGCTCGGCCTTCACCAAGTCCTAATTCTTCGACTGTTGACGATTCCGACATTTGCCATGCAGCAAAGATAGCAACCAATAAGCCTCCCAATGGCAACATAATATTTGAAGTCAGAATATCAAAAATATCAAACAAACCATTCTCTTTAATGCTACCTGCAAAGCTAAAGGAAAATGCCCAATCATTAAAAGACAATACCGTGACTATTCCCAGCAACCAGGTAATGACACCGGCTAACGCCGCTGCTTTTACTCGGCTCATGTTCTTGTTTTCAACTAACCAGGTCACTGCTGGTTCAAGTAAGGAGATACCAGAGGTCCAGGCTGCAAATAATAATAAGATAAAAAACAGGCTTCCAAAAAAAGTACCGAATGGCATTTGTCCAAAAGCAATCGGCAAGGTTATAAAAATCAAACCCGGACCACCTGCCGGTTCAAGACCATAAGAAAACACAATTGGGAAAATCGCGATGCCTGCCAATAGAGCCACTGAGGTATCTGCAATAGCAATGGTAAAACAACTAAATGTAATCGAGGATTCCTTAGGCAAATAGGAACCGTAAATCATAATGGCGCCCATACCAATACTCAAACTAAAAAATGCCTGGCCCAATGCGGGTAAAAATATATCTGAGAAAAGATTCTTATCCGCTAATGCATCAAAATCAGGAATAAATAAATAACTGATTCCTTCTAAAAATTTCTCCGTACTCATAGCGTAACCAACCATGATTAGCAGCAATATAAACAGCGCCGGCATTAAAATTTTGACTGCTTGCTCTAGCCCATTTTTTACGCCTCTGGCAACAATAACGACTGACATTAATATAAAAATCGAATGCCAAAGCAATAATTTTTTCGGATCAGAGATTAAATCAGTAAATATCCCTTGTGTTAATGCCGCATCGGCATCAATAAATGCACCTGAACCTGTTTTCAAGATATAGGATAACGTCCACCCGGCAATCACACTGTAATACGACAGAATAATAAACCCTGCAATTACTCCCATCCAACCGAGCAAATGCCAATGTCGACTCAAGCCTTCTTCTTCGGCCAACGTTTCCATTGTATTAATCGGACTCTGACGACCACGTCGACCTAATAAAATTTCCGCCATCATGATGGGTATCCCCACTAAGAGTACGCAAGCTAAATAGACCAGGACAAAGGCGCCGCCGCCATTTTCACCGGTTAAATAAGGAAATCGCCAGATATTGCCGAGACCAACTGCAGAGCCAGTGGCAGCAAGAATGAAGGCCCAGCGGGAGGACCACTGACCATGGATGGAGGTTCGATTTACAGACATACGTTATTTGTATCGTTTTTTGTCATATTTTCCGCGAATTTAATGCTTCCTACAAGCTTACAAGGAATTATTAACTTGTCTCAAGATTTAGACAAATTCGCCGATAGTTTTAAATTGAGGATATTGGGAATACACATGGGCCTAGCCACACAAAAAAATATAAAAGATTCAGTTCTTCCGCCGCAAATTGGGCGATTCAAACCTATCGACATTCTGGGTAAAGGAGCTCAAGGTGTTGTTTATCTTGCAGAAGACACGCAACTAGGCCGTAAAGTCGCGATTAAAACACTCGATAGGCATCGTCAGGATGCCGAGCAATTAAATCAGGAAGCGAAAAATGTCAGCCAATTAAGCCACCCACATATTATTCCACTCTATGAAATTGGCTCCCATGCAGAAACTCCTTTTCTTGTTTATCAGTTCTGTGAGGGTGAACAACTTAAATTACGCATGCAACGCGATGGTAAATTAAAACAATACGATGCCGTGAAAATAACCAGCCAGATATTGGATGGTGTTGGCTACGCACATACTAATAAAATTATTCATCGCGATCTAAATCCATCTAACCTATTAATTGATAATAAGGGTGATATTAAAATTATGGATTTTGGTATTTCTGTTATCGCCGGAACGATGACAGCAAGCACCGAAGTCAGCGGAACCGTTAATTATCTTGCTCCAGAACAATTAAGCAATAGTGAATTCGGTCCCTCAGTCGATATTTTTGCATGCGGTTTAATCCTTTATGAGATGCTAACCGGACATCAAGTTTATTCAGCAAATAATTCCATGGCGGTCATGTATAAGATCACCAATGAAACCGTAGCGCCACCATCAAAACGCAATTCAGAAGTCGATAAAGATCTTGATGCGATTGTCATGAAAGCATTAGAAAAAGATCCTGCTAATCGCTATAGCAATAGTCTGGAAATGCAAACAGCTCTGAAAAAATATTTGAATATCGATGATGAAAATCAAGATGCCAGCGAAAATAATAATGCCGCTGGCACAGTAGAATTTTTATTGAGCAGGATGAAACGCAAACAAGACTTCCCTGCCATATCAACTCATATTACCGACATTAATCAGAAAACATCTGGTTCTACAAAGAGTTCAGCAAATGAGCTTGCGAATGTCATTTTAAAAGATTTTGCGTTAACAACAAAACTGGTGCGTCTGGTAAATTCCTGTTTCTATGGACAGTTCGGCGGAGAGATTACTACTGTCTCCAGAGCCGTTGTTATTCTTGGTTATGAACAAGTTCGTGCCGCGGTTTTAAGTATTATTTTGTTTGAACATCTACAAAACAAGTCACAAGCGTATGAACTAAAAAATACCGCTTACACAGCATTAATGAGTGGCATCATCGCTCGCGAAAAAGCCAAGAAAATGAAAAACATTAGTGATGAAGATATTGAGACAGCATTTGTCACCTCCATGTTTCATTTGCTTGGTAGATTATTATCGATTTATTATTTTCCGGAGGAGTTTGAAGATGAAGATCAAGCAATCCGTTCCTTACTTGGTGCAAGTTATGAAGAGCTTGGCCGAGGTATAGCTAACGAATGGAAGCTGCCTGACATCATCGGCGATAGTATGAGAAAGTTACCGGAAGGTGTTGTTCCTGTAGCTAAGACGACAGATGATTCTATAAGACAACTAGCATGTTTCTCCAATGAACTTTGCGCTATTACTAGCGGCACGGGAGATACAAATCAGGCTTATGAAGAACTGGCAGCGCGATATAACGACTCCCTCGGCATTACTAAAGAAAGTATTACTGCACTTCTGGATTCTTCTATCAAAGAAGCAGAAGAATTTACGAGTATATTAGGTATAGATACCAGCAAGGTTACTGTTTTTAATAACCTCCGGAAAAAGGTTGAAGAAAAAGAAGAAGCTGAACAATCGTCAATCGAAGTTAATAATAATTCACCAATTCAAGATGCTGTGTCTATTGAAACGACCAAGGTAGAACCGAAAACACAAGAGCAAAACCAACACGATATATTAGTCAATGGTATAGCAGAAATAACAGATTCACTTTTAGGTGAAACCAATCTCAATGACATATTGACCATGGTTCTGGAAACGATTTATCGAGGCATGGGTTTCAATCGAGTTCTATTCGCTATATACAGCCCCAAAAATAAACAAGTGCTGGCACGTTTTGGTTTTGGAAAAGAAATTGATGGGTTCATACCTAATTTTCGTTACAACATAGATGACTCAGATGACATCTTTGTATCTACAGTTAAAAAGGGCAAAGAGTTTATCGTATTGGATGTCAATTCAGATGAGTATAAAAATAAAATTCCTGCATGGCTAAGAAAGTTAGCTATGCCAACAACCGTTGTCCTTTACCCAATTATTGTAACCAAACGCTGCCTCAGTTTAATCTATGCAGATAACGACAATACTAACACTAAAATTTCGATGGAAGCTCTTGGCTTTTTTAAATCGCTTCGCAATCAGGCTGCATTAGCAATACAACAAAAAAGAAATAGCTAACAAAGACTATGTTATCTAATCAAAGAAAAAATAAAATAGCTGAAAATAGCATATATATCGATCAGGAATCCATAGACAAACAACTTGAACAGGAAATAGCAAAAGGCCAAATTACCTTGTTGTCGTTAAAACAGGAGTTTGACAAAAACAAGCAATTTCCGGCTATGGGTAATAGCATTTCCCAAATAATGAGTGTCACAAATGAGAATGGTGGCATTCGAGAATTAGCAGATATTATTTTGCGAGATCAGTCCTTAACGGGAAAAATTCTTAGTATTGTTAATTCCAGTAGCTACAATCAATTCGGTGGTGAAATTAATACCATATCTCGCGCTGTCGTAATTCTAGGCCTGGAACAAATACAGTCGCTATCACTCAGTATTATAGTCTTTGAAAAACTTAATCAGGGACCAATGGCAGAGACATTAAAAAGTTATGCCTGCCAATCTTTTCTAAGTGCGTTCTTCGCCAAAAAACTGGTCGAACAAGTAGATGCCATTAATTCTGAAGAAGCCTTTCTTGCCAGCATGTTTCATAACCTCGGGCAACAAGTCATACTTTATTTTTTCCCTGAGCAATATGTTGAAATTTCCAAACTAAAAATTGACAGTAAATTTGATGAAGAAGCAGCCTGCATGGAAACACTGGGACTTAACTTTACGGATGTAGGACAATATATTGCCCTACAATTAAAACTACCCAAAAATATTATTTTTGGTATACAAACCAAAGTTTATAAAAGAACGTCCGTCCGAAGCTAAAGAATATCTTGGACAGTTATCTTCGCTCACCAATGAAATTATTGAAACCGCAGCCTGTGGTGACAATAATTTTGCCGTAGAAAAACTCAATCAAATCATTGAACGCTACCATGGCAGCTTTGTACTTGATTATGAGAAAATTCTTAATATGCTCGAAGTCTTGTCTCAAACCTTAATGAGTTATTGTAGCGTATTAGGCATTAACCCTAACGAAAATACCTTTTGTAAAAATTTTTCTGATTTTGTCAATTTTCAACAAGTGATGGAGCCAGAGAAAGAGTCCGAACAACAATAACAAGACTAATTCAGACTTAAATAATCTGAGATTAAACCTGCCTGATTTCACTCACAAATCAAATACTATAAAGCCGTTATATAAGATACCAAACAGTCTGCTATAATCCGCCAAATTAAGGATATGCTAATAAATAATAGATAATGGCTAAAAAGAAAAAAACTGGCAGCAGCACAATCGCACTAAACAAAAAAGCCAGTCACGACTATTTCATTGATGAACGCTTTGAAGCAGGAATTGCCCTGCTTGGCTGGGAAGTCAAAAGCTTGCGCGCTGGAAAAGTCCAGATCGTCGAAAGCTATATCATGCTAAAAGATCATGAAGCCTTCCTGTTTGGTGCCTTAATCACTCCTCTATTAAGCGCATCAACACACGTTAAAACCGAACCGAACCGAACAAGAAAATTATTACTTCATCGCCACGAATTAAACAGATTAATTGGCGCGGTAGAACGCAAGGGTTTTGCCTTAATACCAACAGCGCTGTACTGGAAAAATGGCAAGGTCAAACTGGAACTCGGTATGGCCCGAGGTAAAAAAGCACATGACAAACGCTCCAGCGAAAAAGACCGCGATTGGCAAAAACAAAAGGCACAATTATTAAGGCATTAAGAAACTCACTACCTATTTTGTTATCCTCTCTTTCTAAATACATCCTCCAATCTATTATTCAAATTCACAATCGCAAAATACAAATAATAAGTAACTTCACAAATTAAATAGTCTATAATTCAAATCTATTCTTCGGGATACACATTGGGGGCGTACTGGCTTCGACGTGGATATGAAACCTGAGGGGCATGCCGAGGTGCAGAATACCTCGTAAACACTTCTGCAAAACTTATAGTTGCCAACGAAGACAACTACGCACTAGCAGCTTAATAACCTGTCATAGTGCCGTCTGCCCACTGATGTGCTTGTGCACGGTGGTGTCAGGCGTCGACTCTCACAAGACCGCGTTGATACTCGTCCGAGGTTGATTCGTTAAACTTTAATCGGAATCGTTGTTTGTTTTCCCTGCCGTTCGGGTAGCACTCAACTAAATTTAAAGAGTCGGCTAAGCATGTAGATCCAATGGCAGAGGATTTGCGGACGCGAGTTCGATTCTCGCCGCCTCCACCACTAACGTATTTAAAGCTGTCCTAGGACGGCTTTTTTTACGTCTAAAAACAGTGGCTTACCTTAAATTTACCGCCTATTAGGTACTAACGAATCCTATAAAATCCAGCTTTTTTAGTAGTACTGATTGTAGTACCATGACAATACAGCAATAGGCAGTACTACTAAAATGGCCAGAACTACTAAACCTCTAACCAATACCGAAGTAAAACAAGCTAAATCAAAAGACAAGATTTATACGCTATCTGATGGCCCCACCAATTAGTTAATAGAAATAAGGGCCTTCGGGTCCTTTTTCTTTTTTCCCCACAGTTTTCCCCACAATTAGTGACTGATAGCTTTGACATTCTTTTTGAATTAGCCCTCACTGACGCACACAAAAATAATCAGCATTTTTACCCATAGATTTTTCTTGTTCTGGGTAAAATCCAGAATGCATCAACCCCACCTCCGGGGTACCCCCCATTTTTTGAAATAGCATAGGTACCATCTACATACTATGCTTCCGTGCAAAAACAGAACTCGGCATCCTTATGCTAGACATAGATTATTTCAAAAATTACAACGATGACCATGGACATGATGTCGGTGATTTGGTTTTGGTGGAATTTACTAACTTAATTAATGATAAATTGCGCGAAGGAGATATTGCTTGTCGTTATGGCGGTGAAGAATTCATGCTTATTTTACCAGATGCTCCTATATCATCTTTAGAAAAAAGAGCCGTATTAATTCGTGACAAATTAACAGAACTCAAAATAAACCATCATGGAAAGACATTAAATAATATTACTGTGTCAATTGGCATAGCGTCTTATCCAATTTACGCCGAAACGCCAAAGGGCTTAATAAAAGCAGCTGATATGGCGCTTTATCAAGCCAAAGAAACAGGCAGAGACAGAACTGTGATTGCTAAAAGTTTAAGTAGCCACGCCAAAGAGCAATTACTGGAAAATGAAGACTTAGCCCAAATTAGTAATTTAGCTTAATAGCTGGAATCAGCCCGCCAAATTTCCAAAATTAGGTTCAATATTGAACCTAACTGCAGTCTATCGCTAAAACTCTCAATATTTCAATTAATTACAATCGCATCTAAGCCATTTCACTATGTCATTGAATCCTAAAGTAATTCACTAATATTGCCGATATACAACTAACAAGGCCGATTCCGAATAAGAATTGTCTCAATAGATATGTTAGAGAAAAATAATTGTCGGTTTGCTCGTGAAATTATAGAAATGAAATATTTTTACCTGTTTTGTTTTTTGTTCATTTAAAGGCAGCTAAGCATTTCCGACCATTAAGATTGGAACAATGTTCAGAAGTGAACTCTTATGTCATTGCGAATGGAAAAAGAGTAGCTAAACTTGGAATGACATGGAATTAAATTATCGCGAAGGCGAATTAGAAAATTTATTACGAGTACGAGACAGGTTCGTTGATTTGATTGGAGAGTATTCAATTGAGTCAATAACACTGAGCAGAAGCAAAATGCTTGGAACAATGTTCGATACTGTTTTTTTTATCGGCATTAGTAATTTGCGTGAGCATATGCCATCGGTAAAAGAAATTTATTTGAATGTTGGTGAACCACGTAATAAGTCACTACGAAACCTGGAGTTGCTTGAAGAAATGAAAATAGTATCTCGACTACATGACACGAATGATTCGCGAGTTAAGCGAGTTAAGTTAACGAATAAGTTCAGAGAAGATTTTGAGGTTTTTATTTCGCAATGGGTAGATTCGCGTAAGTCGAATGATGAGTCTGCAGAAGTTAGAGAATAGAGTTAATTAGTTTAAATTTTTTTGGAGATTATTAAAGATGAAAAACAATGCCACTGTAGATACATTTACAGGTAATGATGGAGCTAACAACTGGATTGAGAGAGTGACTGAAAGCTTTCTTAAGAACAGAATTAATCGCAAATTAAAAAAAGCGACTAAGGTTCATCCCTGTATTATTAACAACCATCGCGTACTAGTTCATGAGTATGGTCTTCAGGAAAAAAGCCCTGAAGCCTTTGAACAGCTTAAAGCTTATGCAGAAAGTAATTCGTTTGCTATTAAGGAAGACCAACGCGAAAAAGATAGTAAGCCTGTTAATTTTGAAAGAAGGCTGGCTAAATCCTTACCTCTGTTATTTCTCGCCAGTGGTATATTTATGTCGGGAGCAGCTTCTGCTGGAGGGATAAATCCTCTTGATACTAGTGTGAAAGTTATGGCTGATGTCGAAGTCACCGGGACTTATGATAAATCTGATCGCGCCTATTCTCAGGAAAACGGCAAACGTTTTATCACAAACCCTTATGGTGAAACCGAATCAATATTAGCGATTGCTGCACAGACTAAAGCGCAAGGAAAGTTAAAACGCGTTAGCACCCGAAGTATAAAAATGCCTTCTGGATATGTTGGTGGTTTTATCAACAAATATGAAAACACTTTTTCTAATGGCGAAACCTTTAGTTACTACGAAGGTGAAGGCTTTGGCGCTCTGGGATACCACGCTGGCGACGGAAAAGTTGTATTAGATGTTCTTATCGGTGGTGGTGCGTTCTCTTCGCCAAAACTATGGGGACCTTACGATCAATTACTTGGCGATAAGGATAATTCTTCTATGCAGTTAATGATGGGTGACGGTAGTAAAGATGGTATGGGCTTATTAAAAGCATCTTATGCCATTGGTTATACCGCTGTTATGGCTGAAGAAGCTTATGCTGACTTTGGTAATGCTTACAGCACTGCTGTAAACGAAACTGTCAAAAATATAATTGCCAGCGGTGATGCACCGGACATGAATATTACTTCAGCTAATGAAATCAGTAAGGACAAGAGCTAATAGCTAACCTATGTTGAGTTTATTTTTAAATAACATAACGGGGTCAATATAATATGACTGATGTAATAAACATTCTGAATAATCTTCAAAAGCCTGATGCGCAGAAGAAACCGGAGAGTCTGGTTGAAAAAATTATGCGCTCTATGACGCCGAAGAAGAAAGAACAAGCGATGGTTCACCCATGTATAATTAATGGCCAACATACGCTTGTTTATGAGAATGACTTACACAATAAAAACCCAGAGGCATTTCAGAAAATTTCTGAATTTGCCACGACTCAAGGTTATCAATTAAAAGAAGATCAACGTTCTGACTTCCTTGAAGGTGTTAAACGCGTCAAAAATCGTCGTCGGGCAAATGTTGTATCAGTAATGATGTTGACTGCAGGCTTGATGTCACAATCAGCCTATGCCAAGCCACACTCTTCACTTAATTTTGACATACCTACAGGTAGCGATTCATCAACTACGCAAATTCAGTCAGGTTTTGATTTCGATTTTGATTCTTATAATACTCAAGAAGAGCTCGTATCAGGATTATTAGGATGGATAAATGACCATTCATCTTTTAAATATGATATTGAAAAGATACCGACTGTGAAAAAAGTATCTGCCAAAAAAATTGCCATGGTTGCTTTCGGCGGAAAGTTACCAAAGGCCGTTAACCCGGATAGTCTAAAAATATTTGGCTTATATAATTTTAACGAAGGTGCTGTTTATCTTCTTGATTCAATCGACCTTGTTACTGATGAAGGCAAAGGTATTTTATTGCACGAGTTAGTTCATTATTTACAGTATCAAACCGGCATGGATTATGACGTTAAATGTAAGAATGAACTCGAATCTCTGGCTTATGTACTGGAAGCAAAGTTTCTTGAAGCTAATGACCATAGACATAAAATTACTAGCTCTCATATTCAGAAAGTAAGTCAATGCCGAGTATGATTTTTAAATCATACTTATGCTGAAATAGTAACTATACACCTAAAGCTTCTTTAGATTTTGCCGATACCCGTAAGGTAACGGAAATTGGAGCTTGCTCATGAAGGACTCACTTAAGAATCTTCTCTTTTTTTCTTATCTAACAGAAGAACAAATGGATAAGATAATGACCTATATCGAGCCACTAGAACTCAATGCTGGTGACATATTATTTGAGGAAGGCGATACAGGTGATTATGTTTGCTACATAACTTCCGGTTCACTGGAAGTTATCAAAATGACCACCTGGCAAAATTTTACCACTGTAATTACAACCTTATATGAAGGTAGTTGTATTGGTGAGATGGCTTTAATCGACCATGCACCCAGATCGGCAACTATAAGAGCCTACGAAAAAACACGTTTAGCGATACTGACACAAAAAGCCTTTGATGTGATGCTTGACACAGAACCTGAGCTAGGCGTCAATATCCTTAAAGGCGTTGCGCAAACATTAAGTGATAACTTACGCGCAACCACAGATAAACTAGCAGACGAAGTTGCGGCTTAAATCATTTCCCTTCATTGACATTTTTTTGGCAAATATTGTTTATCCATCGTACCGTTACACGACCAGACCAGTCTTTCTCCTTTAGCCTCGGGTATTAATACAATCTTTGTACCTTCAATATCTTTTTCAAGTTGAATAGTTTCTTTATTCATAAAATGAACTGTAACTGCACCGGGTCCATCGACACCGACTTCAATACTTTTAACCAGAGACTTACTGATATCGACTTCGATCTTCGAACCTTGTTTCTCCCATGTTTCAGCATCGGGCAAACTCTTATTCTCTTTCCAGTATTTTTTGACCGCTAGCTTGTACTTAATTGATTGCGATAAGCCTTGTAGTACTTTAGCCGGATCAGTTAATTCTATTTTTGGTTTAGTAAAAATAAAATTCCAGCTAAGTAAAATAACCGCAAGGATTAAAACAATAAGCGTCTTATTCATATTACGTTTTAGCCATCTCTACTAAAACCTTACGGATATCTCCTGCCGTTGTTACCACATCATTAAAATCTATCCGATGTATACGCGCACCAACACGTAAATTAAAACCTTCACTATCAATACCGACCATAACGGGAATATCATCAGTAGTATGCGAAATTTCATATGTCTCGCAATAATGCTTAATCGCTTCAAGATGATCCGCGTTCATATGCTCAACCATTCTTTTTTCTTCTTCGAAGCTAAAAGGATTGGCCAATAAAAACTCATCTTTCTCCACCCAATAGATTTTACCAAAACCACCAATATATCGAATTCGTACTGGCTCTAACCGATAAAAATCGAAATCGTGTGTTTTGTGGAAATCTCGTGACTGTGGGAAGTAACTATAATAGCGTTCCATGCTATCAATATCGTCGTCATTCAATTTTTGAGCATTACCAATATAAGTAATTCGTCCTACTGTCTGTAAGTCATCCGCACCACCCTCGGTAGCAATCAATGAAACTTTGTGATCAGACAGTATATTTTTAGTATGTTGTGCGATAGAACTAATCAACATAATCGGCTCACCATCTTTATTCAGACAATACGGCACAACCGAACCAAAGGGATAACCATCAACGTCAACGGAATGGGTGCATAAAATTGCCTGATATTCTGACAACAATAATTTTCTAGCTTGTTTTACTTTTTTATTTTGATTCATCGATAGATTCTAGCAGAAATAGACTAGAATAAATGTTAAGGACATAACAACACAAAAATTATGGACGCAGTCAGACGATTAGGAAATACAAGCATTGAGGTTTACCCTATCGGTCTAGGAGCAATGCCTTTGTCTCTGAATGGACGACCAGACAAAGAGCAGGCTCATTCTGTTATAGAAGCTTTTATTCAAAGTGGCGGGAACTACATTGATACAGCGAATGTTTATTGCGCTGACGCTTCAGAAATTGGCCACAATGAACGTTTGATTACAAATATACTATCAAAGCTAAATCCTGAAAAAGAAATCATCATTGCGACAAAAGGTGGTGTAAAACGTGATAGAGATAACTGGATAGCTGATGGCACTCCTAAATTCCTAAGGCAATCTTGTGAACAAAGCCTGAATGATTTAAAAACTGATTCAATATTTCTCTATCAACTGCATGCGCCCGACCCTGACGTACCATTAACGGACTCCGTTGGTGAGATACTAAAATTAAAAGATGAAGGAAAAATTCAACATATCGGTTTATCCAATGTCGATGTTGAACAAATAGAGCTAGCACTATCTATTACAGCAATCCTATCAGTACAAAACCGATGTAATTTATTTAATAAAAAATCATTTGCTAATGGTGTGGTCAAATTCTGTAAAAATAATGAGATCGCCTTTATCGCTCATAGTCCGGTTGGTGGCCATTTTGAACATGCGCAACACACAGATAATGTTTCATTAAAGCAGGTAGCAGATAAATATCAGACAACCACTTATCAAATTATGATTGCATGGCTATTACGCAAAAGCTCAGCCATATTTCCGATTCTCGGAGCAACTAAAGTGAGCAGTATTAACGATAGCCTAAAAGCGATAAAGATAGATCTTCAAAAGGAAGATATGCAGTTACTGAAAAGAATCTAGATATTGAAAATATCTCCAAATAATTTATCCAAAAATTCTGGGTTTATTGCCTCATTTTTCTTAATTTTATATTCTTCGTAATCAAAGGATGATAGATAAGCAATTCCTCTTTTAAAATTATTGCCGTACTTTTCAATGACAAACTCTCCAGACATAGTCTTCCATGAAGATTGTTTATTCGTATATTCCTCGCCCGTACTGATTAAGATCGCTTCTTGTTTGTTATTGTGCGGTGATTTGTTAAACTTTCTCGTATATGTCTTAATTAAATCCCCATATTGAAAAGAAGGGTAATCAATAGAGATCGCAAGTAATTTGGCATCATAGTAAAAATAGATAATAGATAAATTTATTCCATCCAAACTTATCTTTTGCTTACATTCAATTTCTGATTTACCTTTATACTTAGATGGACAGTATTTATTAAAAAATACTTCACTTAATTTATCACCAAGCTCGATACCATTAATATCAAACTTGATCTGTTCGGCAGCATCTGACGCCATAGAAAATGGTGAGAACAAAAATAATACTGCACCGATAGATATTATCTTTTTCGGTATCAACATAGCTGGCACCACCTCTGCTTCATATTGTAACTTTCAAGTACGCTCATACGTCTCCATAAAATATTTACTGTAATACAGAAGACTATAGACAATATTTTGCCATAGTAAGTGCCATTTAGGTTCACTTGTGAATCCACAATTTAGGTTCATTTATGAACTTAAAACTACTTTTATTGGAGTGATTTTGGAGAAAAACTATATAGAACAAATTAATCGATATCAAAAAATGCTTTATACAAAGAACCCATGTTAAGAGACTCCGCAACTGACTTATAAGTAATATGTCCTTTACAAACATTTACCCCAGCAACAAATCCTTTATCACTTCTCAAAGCACTACTACCTTGATTCGCAAGAGTTGTAATATACGGTAACGTCGCTCGAGTTAGAGCTATGGTCGATGTTCTAGGATATGCGCCGGGCATATTACTCACACAATAATGCACAACATCGTGTTTAATAAAAATCGGATCGGTATGTGATGTAATGTGTGATGTTTCGACACAACCACCTTGATCTATTGCGACATCGACGATAACTGAACCTGCCTGCATTTGTTTCACCATAGTTTCAGAAACCAAATGTGGCGCTTTAGCTCCGGGTAATAACACCGCACCTATAAGCAAATCAGTATCTTGAATATGTTCCTCTATCGATTCCTGTGTCGATTTCACAAAGGTAATATTGTCTGAAACAGATTTCTCTTGTTCGATAAATTTTCGTTCATCACGCCCAAGAATAAAAACATTGGCACCCAAACCATCCGCAGTAATCGCCGCATGTTGACCAACAATACCATTACCTATCACCATGACCTTGCCATTACGCTCGCCCAGTATGCGACCCAGCTGAATGCCCTTGCCTTGGTTGAAATTAGCCAGATAATAAGCACCCACTGTTGCCGCCATATTACCGGCTACAGCACTCATCGGTGCAAGTAATGGAAAAAAGCCACCTTCATTACTCTCAACTGTTTCGTAAGCAATAGCCGTTGTTCCTGCATCTATTAATGCCGTAGTTAAAGACTTAGGTACACCGGCAAGATGGAGATAGGTAAAGAGGATATTATCGGAGAAATACTGAAATTCTTGTTCTAGCGGTTCTTTAATTTTGATGACTAAATCAGCTTTCCATGCCTCATTAGTTGTGACGATTTCGATACCCAGAGCTTGATACTCCTGATTATCATAGCCCGAGCCACTACCGGCATTATTTTCTAGAAGAACATCATGACCTGCAGCGAGTAAACTGCCAACTATAACAACTGGCCGTCTCACTTTAAAAAAATTGCACTTATTATGTGAATCTAAGTAATTAATAATAGCGGGAAATACTGAATATATTATAAATCAGGAGAAATAAATTCTCTCCATTTTATCTAGAGATCTTCATCCCCCGGCCCGAGCGATTCATTCTTTTCCTTTGCATTAGCAATAGCTTCATCCGTTCTCTATAGCAATCGCCACCATTCGATCCCGTCACCACGTAAATAACGAACAGCACCAGCGCGGACTGGTATTTTTATTAATTAATTATCCTCAAAGCCACCAAGTCGTTTACTCAATAATTTACACGAACGATCGGTATAACCTTTGTGGTTCAAGAAATATTGCGCTGTCTTCTCCGCCATGTGTTCAGTTTTAACTGATTCCAAAGCAATCCGTAAATCAGTAGATGCTCGATCCTTCTGCAACCACCATGAAATCAAGCCACCAACAAGCACCCCGATTAATCCAAATAAACCAGCTGTGATTTCTGATGTCATAAATTATTTCTTTAGTTAAACAAAAAAATCATCGGTAAACTGAATGCCCACTTGATCATGTGAATCTATATACTTTCCCATTCACGCCAGCCTTGTAATAACGGGAAGTACAATCCTAGCTTTATATTCTCTTCACCTAGTTGTTTCATTAAGGTTGAGTATTTTTCCAGTTGTTCTTTGTAACGTTCTTGCTCATGATTTAAAAATCCATCTAGGTTTGGGCCTTCGTGACGACTGGTTTTGTAATCTATAATCCAGCGTGTTCCATTATCATCTATGAAGGTCCTATCCAGAATAGCATTGGTTAATTTGTTATCCACTATGCCGCTGATTGAGTATTCGTTTTGTTGTTGTATATGTTCGTCCGAAAGTATCCACTGTCCGCGTTCATCTTCTAGCATATTGACTAATGCATGGACTACGCGACTTACGGCATCGGTTCTTTCGTTATCGGGTACGCCGAGTTGTTTTAGTGCGGTATCGAAACTTTGTCGTTCCGCATCGATATATGCACTCGTCCACTTAGTTGTTCCTTCTTCAGTCATACATTGAATTGCATTATGTACAACTGATCCAATATGTTTGGTTGTTTCGCCTACCCATTCGAATTCGATCATTTCACGCTCTTCTCCAGACTCATCTTCCGGTGGTTGTTGCCATTGTGTTGCTCTTGGCACTTCTGGTAGCTTCCATTCTTTTATTAAACGTTTTGTATTTTGATTAATAACTAGAGAGGGTTCTTCTCCGTCCTGCTCTACACTTGCAGGCATATTTTGTTCGTAATCATAGCTAACCGTAGTCCATAAATGGCCTAATAAAGAACGGCTTTGTGGCGCACAGGTAATATCATCTTTCTTTTCTTTAAGGCTGACATGTCCAAGTAGATGTAGAGTTTTCCTGGTACGTGTTGTTGCAACATATAATAAACGTGCATCTTCAAAGCTTTGCTTGGATTTATCGGTATTATTTATGTAATCATAAATCGGCGCCTGAAAATTCCCTGCCTCGCGTATGGGAGCCAATACCAAATCTTCCTGTTGGTGTTCACGTTGACGTAATAACCAGACTAATAAATCACCTTGGTTCGAACGCGGAGAACGACCTAGTCCCGGCAAGATAACATGATCAAACTCAAGCCCCTTGGCTTTATGTATAGTCATAATTTGTAACTGACTGTCTGCTTTTAAATCAGGCGTCGCGTATAGATGACTGACATCATCGAGTAATTCTTTTAAATCTTCTATGGTGCCACCCTGCTCTAAACTTTCTAGCAAGGATAAATAGGTAGCACAGTTTTCCAGATCAGTGGCATTGGATAATGTAGCCGGACCACCTAATTGTATCCAGAGTGCTTCTATGGTATCGCGTGTTGATAAACGTTGTTTTTGTAACAGACTATTTTCATACTTTTCTTTAAAATGATTAAGTCGCATCAATTCATCTTCTTGCAAATTTTTAACTAACTCATTATTACAAATGCATTCCCATACTGTTTTATCTTTATTTTGATTACAAAGAAGATATAACGACTCCAGACTCATTCCACACCACGGCGCACGCAAACAGGCTAACCATGCAACCCTATCAGCCGGATATAAAAATGCGCGAGTTAAAGCAAGTAAATCCTGAATTGATGCTTGTGTGCCTAGTCCTTCGATATCTATGGCTTTGAATCCTATTGCGGCTTTTCTTAATGCCGGAATGACTTCAGCAAGATGTGAACGACTACGAACCAAAACAGCAATATTGTCTTCAGGGCTTTGCTGTTTTATTTCATTAACTATTTCGACAATATTTTTCGATTCTTTTTTATGAGCGCTAGTGTATTGCGGATAGACTTTTACATTTTCATTTGTAACTGTTGAATCGAAAGCCACCGCTGAACTATAAGAAACTGCACTGGTAATTAAATCATCCTGTCTCGGAAAGATAGATTTGAAACTATTATTTACCCACTCGACAATATTTTGTTGTGACCTGAAGTTAACCTTGAGCCGTAATGCTTGAAGCGGAATATTACCCAATGATTCATCATGAAAAGTTTTTATAAAGATGGCAACTTCCGCTTGGCGAAAACGATAGATGGATTGCATCGGATCACCCACCAGAAACAAACTACGTCCATCATCCATCGACCATTCGCTAGTTAAGCGTTGTAACAATCTATATTGGCTAACTGAAATATCCTGATACTCATCAACCAGTAGATGTTTAATATGATAATCCATATTTAAAGCCAACTCGGTTGGCGCTTCATCTGTGCCTAATGCTTCAACAGCTGATTCGGCAATACCGATAAAATCCATTTGATTTCTTTCAGCGAATATTAAACGTAACTGCCCCGCAGCGATCATCAATAATTCACATAGTGCATTCACAATCAACCATTCGGAATCGCTATACTTCGCCGGTGGCAAAGCGATCACCTTTGCCAAAATTTGTTGTAGACCATCAATATTTTGCAAGTCTGCTAACAGCGCCTGCACCTGCTTTTTCTTAATATTTAGATTGTCTTCTTTGTTCTTACTGTCTTTCGCTGCTGGAAAACCATTCTTAACATTAACGCGCTTACGCCAAGTTCCTGTTTTGGTTAATAGCAACTCACTAATTCCACACCATAGATTAAGGCTAGTCGCATCACTACCGGGTAGAGAAGATAAAGACAAACAATTTACTACTGGATTATCCGGATCGGACTCACGTAAATTATTTGCTGCAAACTGAATAATGTCTATTAACTCTGATTCAAATTCTTTCGGAAATACATTATTTACAATAGTTAATTGATCTTCAATTAATCTAACCAGCGCTTGCTCCATTTCTTCACGCTCATGTTCTTGTATTACATGACTCAACCATTGATCGCGTTTTCTTAACATATCAACGATTAGATTTTTAATGCGTGGTAAATCATTGTCCAAATGTACAACAAGATTAGCAATGGCATCTGACCAACCTTCGCCGCTTTCCAATTCTGCCAAGGTATTAATAGCCGCTTGTTGATATAAGGGGTCGGCGTTTTCCAGTGTTTCCGGTTGCGTACCGAGTCTAGCCAACATCGGCATTTGCCTTGTTAAAGATGCGCAAAGTGAGTCTATTGTTTGTAATCGTAAACGCGCAGGGTTTTCTATTATCTGCCAGCCTTTTTTCTGATCACGTTCTAATGCCTGTTTCGCTAAATCATAAGTTACTTTTTCATGTTCGGATTCTGGTGTTTTCTTATTCAAGACCATATTCAAAGCATCGAGAATTCGACTTTGCATTTCTGCCGCAGCTTTGCGCGTAAAGGTAACAGCAATAATCTCTTCCGGTGCATCAACTAAAGATAATAATCTTAGATAACGTTGAATTAATAAACCGGTTTTACCTGAACCTGCTGGCGCTTGAATAATAAATGATTGATCTGGCGCAAGCGATTTTGTTCTTGCTTCAATATCGATGATTGAACTAGCCATTAGCAAGTTCCTCTTCACCAAAACTATCTATTGAATTTTCTTTTCGTTCATGTATTCGACATAAGGAATGCAAATCACAATAACGACAAGCACTCGTAGTTGGTTCAACCGTTGCTATCCCCGAACGGAAATCATTCGCTAGTTTAATTAATATCTGTTCCCAGCTATCAAGCTTCTCCTGCCACGCGACATCCGCATCTTGTTTTACGTGCGGTAAAATATCTTCAGCATCGGCCAGACCAACAAAGCCCATCTTACCTCGTTTTAAACTGGCAAAAGCAATTGCTGCCACTTGTTGTGAATTTGTTACTGCATATAAAGGTAGTTGTGGATCATTTGGATTATCGGATTCCCAATCATTCTTAGTCACTGCACCCGTCTTATAGTCAAGAATAACGCAGCGACCATCAGCCAACTCATCAACACGATCGACGCGTAGATGTAATTCGATATCTTCGAATAATATTGTTTTCCATTCTTCTGTTGAAATAACTTTAAAGTCACCACGATCATGTTCTATTAATAACCACTGCTTTAATAATTGTTCTAGACGTTGTTGTTCTAGTTCCGTAAAACGATCCGTGAAAGTTTCTGGTTGTTGTGATATTTGTAATTTAATCGCCTCGCTGACAACAGAATGAATTATTTTATTTAACTCTAGTTCTGTTCGATACTTTAAATTCTCTAAGGTCTTTAATCGTTGCCACAAATATTGCAAAGCGCGATGCACAAGATTACCGCGTTCGGCGGCACTTAGCCCTATATCGGCTTCCTGTAAGGATTCAGCATGTAGACGATGTCGTGCGAAAGCCTTAAAAGGACAACCGGATTGATCTTTGAATAAGGAACTACCGCCATTCGCCGTTTGACCCGCAGGAATTTCCGGTGCATTTATATCAATAAACGTTTCTAGTTTTGATGATGCCAGTATTGTATTTTTATAATCGTTATATACATTACTAACAATATTTACTTCATTAACTTTAATTAGTGGACTTAAGCGACACTCTCTATCACCTTCCTGATTGGCATAGCTGAACACCACTTCTTTTGCCGAATTTATTAATTTATCCGTAATGTGCTTAGCTGTTGCTAACTGTGCATCTGCACTAGCATTTGGAATATTAAACACTCTCTGTACGGCTATCGGAATGAAAGCATTCACCGGCATGATTGCAGGCCAGTTATCATCCTGCATATTCATTACCCACAAGGCATCAAACTGCATACCTGCAGCACCGGTCATACCGAGTATCTGTATTGGTGTTTCTGTAGTTTCCGGTTGAAAGCGGGTTTCTGTAAGTAATCTATTCAGTTGAAATAAAGCCGCACTAAAATTTACCGGCTTGCTTAATCCATCTAGACTGCTTAGTTGAGTTAATGCTGTTTGCCATGCAGTTATTATTTGATGTTCATCACTATTTAAACTGCGTTCTCCAGGCCAGCCAAAACCAGACAACCATTCTGAGAATGTCATTGCCCATAATCGTAAACTTTGTTTTCGAGCATGACTCAAAAATGAAATTTCAAATGTTTTTAATAACTGCATAAATCCTTCACACTGTTCAAAATCCTTACAGCGTGTTTCTGAAATCCAATATAGTGTTTTTAGGCTAAGCTGTTGTTCGCCTATGCGTCTCAACGTCGCATCAAATTTAGCCCTAGCCGCAGCTTCTTCGGTTGCGCCGCTTATAAATGGCGAATGTAATAATGCGCTTAGTGTATTAATAGATACCTTGCGCTTGCCTAAAGACAATAAATTAATTGCCGTGTGAATTAAGGCATAGCTAGATAAAGGTTTACCTAAAGAGATTGAATAAGGTTTATGAATGGTTTCAATAGAGGCCACCCATTTCTGCGGCGTTAATACTGAGGCAAAACCATATTCTACTTTGTCACGGATGCTACTGAGATTCGGTGCAATAATTCCTATCGTTGCATTTTCGTCTTTTTCCAAATGTTGTTTTGCCCAAGAGGCTGCAGCTATTATTTCTGATTGCTTGTCTGTTTGTTCGCTTACGCTGGTCGATTTATTCCTGTCTTCTCCGTTTATCTCTTCAACCTCAATACCCGCCTCAATCAAAGCTTGTTTGAGTTTAATTTGCTGAGTTGTCAGTTGATCAAAATCATAAAAAACTATTTTATCTAAGGTTTTTTTCAATTCATCAATATGCGTAACTAGATAATCAGGCAAGCTGGCATCATCCAGCCAATGATGCTGCTGTTTTTGTTGTTCGAAAGCATCAGCCCAATTTTTAAATGCATAAGCATCTTCAGAGAGATAAATATCCTTGGGGAAAATGGGAACAGCCCATTCCTTGGCTAACTGATAAGCCTGAGCCGCTTGTTTTGCAGTTGCGGTAATTTGTAATAATTGATTCTTGTACTTTGAACTACTAATTATTTCCTGCCATAACCATTGTTGCTGAAAGCTATTTAACAAAAATCTATTTTCTTCAGTACGGAATGACAGAGATTCAAAACTACGCTTACACCAGGCCGACCATGGCAAACAGTCTGGCGTTTGCCATGCTTGCTTTCCCTGTGCTATTTGATCTGTCGCAAATTGGTAACGGATATGGCGACTCAATCGCTGAGTCGGCACTAGAACCGTCGTGCCATCGCACATCAATTTACTGAGATTGCTATCCATTGTTTAAGAGAGATTTAATATGAACCACTTTTATCTATATATAAAACTGCTGGTTTTTTGTATCGGCTCATATCGTAATATAAGCTGACCGTGTTAGCCTTAAGACTTGGCTACAGTTTACACGACTTAGGTCGTCTACTTTGGTTTTGTATTCATGTTGTAACTAAGCTCTGCAAACATGCGTAGCCATTATGCATTAATTTTGAGTGTCCTTATTAGCGACTCGTGTAACATGGCGTTTACTATTTTAATGTCTCCAAATCGCAGGGAGCCTTATGCAAATATCGACAAAATTCTCTGAAATCGAAGAATCCGGCTGTATCGCTATCATGCCAACACGCATGATTCCGAATATGCATGATGACGTACGCGAAAGCTTGCTAAATCAACCCCGAAGTTTATCACCAAAGTATTTTTATGATGAACGCGGCTCCGAACTCTTTGACCAAATTTGCTCTACCCCGGAGTATTACCCAACTAGAACAGAAAATGCGCTGCTAGAAAAATATGCCACCGATATTATTAACAAGACTAAACCAGAGCAGATTCTAGAACTAGGCAGCGGTTATTCGGTTAAAACACGACGTTTATTTGATGCTTGTCAGAATATCTCACATAACTGTAGCTATGCCCCTTTCGATGTATGCGAAGAAGCTTTGGTCGAATCAGCCAAAAAACTCGCTAAAGAGTACCAATGGCTTAACCTGAAACCCTTACTTGGCGATTATAATGCTGGTTTGGGTAACCTGCCCGCCGCCAACGGCTCACATTTGTATGTATTTCTTGGCAGCACTATTGGTAACTTTGAACGACATGAAGCAACAGCCTTTATACAAGAACTCTACAAAGTAATGCGCGTGGGAGATCACTTCCTAATTGGTGTAGACCGCGTAAAAGAAAATGATGTATTGCATGCCGCCTATAATGATGCGCAAGGTATTACTGCTGAGTTTAATCTGAATGTATTACATGTATTGAACCGAGAACTGCATGCAAATTTCGATATAGATGAATTTACCCACTCGGCCACATTCAATACAGATGAAGAAAGAATAGAAATGCGATTGATCTCAAATTCTGCTCAGAAGGTACAACTCAACAAACTTAATGAATCCATCCATTTTGAAGAAGGTGAGCACATAGTTACTGAAATTAGCCAGAAATATACTCACTCCGGTATAGAAGAAATGTTAACCGCAGCAAATTTTTCAATTACGTATCACTATGAAGATGAGGATTCGTACTTTTCTTTGGTATTAGCTTCGAAGTAGCTTACCCGTCAGCTAACCACTTACTTGAAATCTGCTCCGCCATCGTCGGATTATCGATATATATATTTCTATTTCCCTGTAATTCCTCGATTATGTCATTACGTAAGCTTTCCTGCTTACTTGGTGGATCTTCACGATTCCAGGCTTTAAGTTGTCCCAGCATCTTTTTATCAATCGGGACGCCATATTCGTTGTGCATATAGAAAATAGAGCGGGCTATATTGCCCCGTGCTATTGGCCGTGGCTCGGTAACACCGAGATGACGTTCAAAATCGCAGGTCTCATAGCGCCATTCCTCGCCTTTTATCATGCCAAATAGCGTATTACGTCGTGAAACATCTGCTTCTTGCCATGCAGGATACAAATTGTGCATGTCTGCTTCCATACGGGTGAATCGTGATTTTTTATCTAACCGACATTGGCGACGGCTATTACAACTCATATGTTTCAACATCCAGCTAGCTGGGTAGATTTGCTCAATAACAAATAAACGATCTTCTGTGAGATCTGCAGCGGGGTCGAAACGATAGCCACAATACAATGACCAGCCACCTAGACCATATAAATCATTCCAGAAGGTATTAGCGACTACTTCATCGTAATTTTCGACAGGTAAACTCTCCGCAAAGCTACTATTCATAGCGCATTGTAGAAACAGCAATGTGATTATCTGACCTATTCGAAACACGTTAATTATTTTTATATATAAATTATATTGCCCATCATATACCAGTCTGCTTTAGAATGTGAATATGGACGGATACACAAAATTTATTATATCCATGATACTTGAAAATGCGTGTTTAGAGTGTGTCCGGTTTTATTCAGGGCAAGACGCGACGATACGCATGGTCATTCCCTGCAAAGAGGGCACCAACCGTAGGCGCATTAGGCGACGCTACCATGGATGAAAACGGATATGCTATGAATAGGTATTTCCGAGTGTCATGGGTATTAACATAATGACACCTATAGGCTATATATTAAGATTAGGCTTACCAGTACTGTTAATTTTAAGCCTGATAACAAGCTTAAGTGGCTGCTCGGATGGCCTGACAGAACTTGAGCGTATTAAGGTTCGCAAAAGCTTACGCGTTGCGCTGATAGCAACGCCACCTCTCTATTTCCCTGATGAATCACTGATTCGTGGCTATGACCATGAAATCATCTCGGCCTATGCTGCATCAATAGGTGCTGAACTCGAAATAATAAGAGCCAACACCATCAGTGAAATTGCAACATTTTTAAAACAAGGCAAGGTTCATGTAGGTATTGGTGGTAATTCTCCACCATATCCTGATGATGAAATCATAAATGGTATCGCCTATAACGAAAACGAATGGTATGTCATAGGTCATCGTGATAAAAAATTACCTAAATCTATTAAAGAAGTGACACCGAGCACGATTATCGTTGCCGAAGGTAGTAAGCCATCATTGGTTTTATCCAATCTCAAATCAGACTACCCTTCTCTATTCTGGCTAGAATTACCAAACGGTAATACTCGACAAGTATTGGAACAAGTCAGCATGAAGAATTTCAAATTCAGTGTAATTAATGCCGACATCTATACTTACTATCGTTATCTATACCCTGATATAAAAATTGCTTTTAAATTATCAAAAAAATATTCATCGCATTGGTTAACTTATAACAATGAAGATGACCCATCAATTTCGAATTCTATTAATGCATTTATAAATAGTTATAAACAAAGTGGTCAACTTGAAAAAATATATGACGACTACTTTCATCATTTAAATGTATTTGATTATGTCGACATTCTTTATTTCTTTCGTCGCATAAAATCAAAGCTACCAAAATACAGCCATTTATTTATAAAAGCTGGCATCAAGAATAAATTTGACGAACGACTACTTGCGGCAATCAGTTATCAAGAATCACATTGGGATGAAAAAGCACGTTCGTACACCGGCGTGCGTGGCTTAATGATGTTAACCAAGGATACCGCCAAACGTGTTGGCGTAAAAGACAGCCTAGATCCAGAGCAAAGTATTAAAGGTGGAGCAAAATACCTGAGAATATTGAAAGAGTCCCTTCCAAAAAGTATTCAAGAGCCAGACCGTTCGTGGATGACCTTAGCGGCTTACAATATTGGTTTAGGTCATGTAGAAGATGCACGCATCATTACTGAATCTTTAGGTGACGATCCAAACAATTGGCTAGATGTTGAAAAACATTTACCTAAACTCAGAAAAAAGAAATGGTATAAAAAAAGTAAGTACGGATATGCCAGAGGAAATGAGCCAATAGTATTCGTAAAAAGAATTCGACGCTATTACGATATGTTACGTCTCTACCAGCAAGAAGAAATACTGGAGAAACTAGATAAACCATTAGAGTTGGATAAATTACAGATTAATTCGCCGGTTTTTTAAAAAAAATATGGCAACTGTAGAATATAATTTAATTATCAATGCTAGTCCTGAAATAGTTTATAACCTGTCTCAAGACTGTTCAGTTCGTTGTTTGTAGGATCCATTCCTATAAAATATTGAATTATTGAGTTAGTTAATTATATGGATACATATCTAACTGTAAAAACACTTCACATCCTAAGCTCGACTATTCTGTTCGGCACAGGAATTGGTATTGCATTTTTTATGCTACGTTCTTATTTCACAGATAACCTGCATGAAAAATTTTATGCGACTCGTAATACTATACTAGCCGATTATCTATTCACCTTTCCTGCGGTTATTGTTCAACCTTTATCTGGCTTTTGGTTACTTTCAAACAGTGGTTATAACTGGATGGACTGGTGGTTAGCTGCTACTTATATAATTTATATTATTGCTGGTTTATGTTGGTTGCCAGTGGTGTATATACAGATACAGCTGAAGAAGCTATTAGCTAAAGCTATCGAGAATAATTCAGTATTACCGGATCGTTATTTCAGGCTTTTTAAAATATGGTTTGTATTAGGCTGGCCTGCATTTATTGGCTTGGTAACGGTATTCTTTTTAATGGTGTTTAAACCTGTATGAATAAACCCCTAGAGAATAATATTTCGCGTATAGATAGTTTAAAGCTAAGTACAGAACCTACATTCAAAAACGTATTCGGTGATTCATGGGATGATTTACCTATCGTCATGAAAAAACATTATGTCAACCGTCCTTATTCAAAGGATCGAGCTATTGTTGAAGGTACGCTCGATATTATGTGTGCTGGCCCAATTAAATTACTTGCCCCTCTATTCTGGTTGATGGGAAACATACCTCCACGTAATGAAAACGGTGTTGCTGCAACCGTATATTTTGATAGTGATGAAAACAGTAAAGCATTTCATTTTAACCGAATATTTTATTTCAAAAACAGAAAGCCTTACCATTTTCGATCACGCATGGTACCTGTAACAGATAATGAGATAATTGAGCTAATGCGTTTCGGTTTTGGTTGGCGCATGAATTATTGTTGGGAAGATAATCGCGTCAAACTTAAACATAAAGGTTATGTTTTCAATCTATTCGGCTATCTTATTCCTATGCCTTTAACCTTTTTTATAGGAGAAGGTAATGCCGAAGAAGTCGCAATCGATGATAATACCTTTGCTATGGATGTGCGTATTACCCATTCTTTGTGGGGAGAAATCTATGGATATAAAGGCCAATTCAAAGTTACACAAGAAATATGATAAAACGTGTCCTTATCATTGGCGGCTACGGTAACTTTGGTAGTTTCATCACTAGAGCAATGGCACAAGAGAATAATATCCAGCTCATTATTGCAGGACGTACAATTAATAAGGCAGACAAACTTGCTCAAGAAATAAATACTATCAATAAGATAGAAACCATAGATATAGACATTAATAACGATCTTTCTAATAAATTAAATATCATCAAACCGGATATCGTAATCCATACTTCGGGGCCATTTCAAACACAGTCTTACAACGTAGCCAAAGCATGTATAGAACAAGGCTGTCATTATATTGATTTAGCTGACGGACGTGGTTTTGTTGCGGGTATTCGCGAACTCGATGACCTAGCGAAAGCCAAAGATGTGTTAATAATCAGCGGCGCAAGCTCAGTGCCTTGTTTAACGGTAGCAATCGTTGACCATTATAAAAGTGAATTTAGTAGTTTGGATAAACTTGATTATGGAATAACCACCGCACAGAAAACTACTCGCGGCTTGGCAACAACGGCAGCGATACTTGGTTATACAGGTAAGGTTTTTAAAACAATCATTGATGGCAAAGAATCCAATATTTTCGGATGGCAAGGATTACACGCAAGAAAATATAAACATCTTGGTTGGCGGCTACTAGGGAACTGTGATGTGCCAGATTTAGTATTGTTCCCAGAACGATACCCTGAATTGAAAACGATTCGCTTTTATGCTGGTCTTGAAATTCCTTTCATACACTTAACACTTTGGATATTATCGTGGCTAGTTAGAATTAAATTAATACGACACCTTGAAAAAACGACGCCATTATTGTTGCGTATTTCATTTCTATTCGATTGCTTAGGAACATCTAACAGTGCTTTTCATATGGAGCTATCAGGTAAGGGTAATGACGGAACCCAAAAACAAATCAACTTTGAATTAACAGCTCGTTCTGGTGACGGCCCTTATATTCCTTGCATACCAATTATCTTAATAACTAAAGCTATTGTTAAAGGCGACATTATGAAAATCGGCGCATACCCCTGTGTAGATTTCGTTACACTAGGTGAATATCTAGATGCACTTACTAAAATGGATATAACATGGGAAGTAGGTGCTTAAGCCGTAAGTTGAGTATCCCTTCTTTTATAAGCCTGACTATATTCACTAGCCAATACTCCAGCTTCGGATACTTGTCCTTCAGATAATTTGTCGCGCACGCGCGCTAATGCTTCGCTAATGTGTTTGTCTATTGAATCATTCGCTAATAACAACCAGGCATAAGCATGGACGTAATCTTTCTTTACTCCTAAACCTTTTACATAACGCACTCCAAGCATGTGTTGTGATTTTTGGTATCCTTGTCGGGCGGCTTTTTCAAACCATGTACAGGCAATCACATCATCTTTTTCGATGCCTTGCCCTTTGGCATAGAGATGTCCCAAACGATACTGCGCTTTGTCATAACCATCATTCGCAGCTAGTCGATAAAACTTCACTGCTTCCATTTCATTAACGGGTAGTCCTAATCCAAAAGCATGTAACTTACCGATTTGATAATTCGCTTTGGCATAGGATTGTTTTGCTGCTAACTGAAAACATTTTTCAGCGGCTTTAAAATCTTGAGGCACACCTAAACCATTAATATAAAAAAGTCCCATATTAAATTGTGCTCGCGCATATCCTTGTTGAGCTGCGAGTTGATGCCACTTAAATGCTTCTTCATCATCCTGCGGGACACCAAGTCCACCACCATACATAAGTGCAAGATTATACTGTGCCTTGACATAACCTTGATTCGCCGCTTCGCGATACCAACGAGCCGCCTCTTTTTCATTTGTTTTTGTCGCCGTTCCTTGCGCAAACATTAATCCAACATTAAGTTGCGCTTTCATGTGTCCTTGCTTCGCAGCAAGTAAGTACCAATTTAAAGCTTCTGTATTATTTCTCGTTATACCAATACCTTTAGAATACATATAAGCTAAATTGTAACGCGCACCAGCATGACCAAGTTCTGCTGATTTAAGATAGCAATCAAATGCCTGTTCATAATTCTTTTCTACTCCCAGACCATGTTGATAACACCAAGCTAAATTAACTTGCGCAATGGCATCACCTTTTTCTGCTGATTTAGTCAACCACTCCACCGCTTGTTCATAGTCTTCGGGTACACCTACACCACGCATGTACATTTGACCAAGGTGAGATTGCGCCTTAGATGAATCTTGATCTGCGGCTTTTCTGTACCAATACGCGGCCTGTCCCTGATCAAGCAGAACACCAAAGCCATTCTCATACAGATCCGCAAGCTGCAGTTGAGCATCTATATCTCCTGCATTGGCATCATTTGTCAGCGTTGATATGGGAGAAGCCATACGTGGCTTATTCCTTCGTGTCGTTAGTCATAGGGAAAATACTAGCCTGTATCATGCTGTGCTGTATATTAATTTCATTATTATGAGTATCACTTCATAAGTAGTAGAAGACTTCTGATAGACTCTTGCTCATGTCAAAAGATTCCACCGTACAAAATTATAGCGAACTTATCCCAGATACCATTATTAATGCAATTGAGTCTGTAGATTACATCTGTGACCGAAGAATTCTCGCGCTTAACAGCTATGAAAACCGCGTTTATCAAGTCGGAATAGAAGATGAGCAGCCTATTATTGCCAAATTCTATCGGCCAGGTCGCTGGACGGATGAAATGATCAGAGAGGAACATAATTTCACACTGGAATTAGCAGAGGCGGATTTACCCGTGGTTGCACCGATAACTATAAATAATGAATCCATATTTACTTTTGAGAATTATCGCTTTTCACTCTACCCGCGCTTTGGTGGATATGCACCGGAGCTAGATAACCCGGATCACTTATTACAACTTGGTCGTATATTGGCACAATTACATAATATTGGTGAAACAAAAGCATTTGTAGAGAGACCTGAAATATCCATTGAAGATTTCGCTATAAAACCAGTGAAATATATCCTGGAAAATAATTTCATACCCGATTATTTAGAAACTGCTTATACGACACTAACTGATGATTTACTTATCAGAATTAATAAATGTTTTAACCAAGCGGGTGATTATAAAAGTTTAAGACTACATGGCGATTGTCATCAAAGTAATATTATGACGCGCGATGATAAGTTTTATATTGTTGATTTTGATGATTCACGCACAGGGCCTGCGGTACAGGATATCTGGATGTTCTTATCCGGTGATCGACAATATATGACTACGGGACTAAATGATTTCATGGAAGGCTATACCGAGTTTCGTGACTTTTCTGCACGTGAATTACATTTGGTAGAAGCATTAAGAACATTACGTTTAATACATTATGCCGCATGGCTAGCTCAACGTTGGGAAGATCCAGCCTTCCCTATCGCCTTCCCGTTCTTTAATACCAATAATTATTGGGAAGAGCATATACTCAGTTTGAGAGAACAGGCAGCGTTGATGCAAGAGCCGCCTCTAGTTTGGCATAGACCATAGATACGCCTTAAAATAGAAAGCATGGATACGACAGCAAATACAAAATTATCAGCGATGGATAATGTTGTAAACGAAGGAGAGATAAAGGAATATAACTGGCAATACATTCTCGATATCGCCAAGCAACATAAACATCAATTGGTTATGGCAAATATAATCGCCATTGTTGCAACTTTAGCCAGTGTACCAGTGCCTTTGTTATTGCCGCTGTTAGTTGATGAAGTACTTTTAAACAAACCCGATATTGTTGTTAATTCGATTAATAATATTACACCCTTATCGTGGCATGGGCCGGTGCTTTATATCTTAGCTATTCTTGTTCTTACTTTATTTCTACGTCTTACCGCGCTAGTACTGAATGTACTACAATCCAGACAATTCACTATTATTGCTAAAGATGTCATCTTTCTAATTCGTCGTACATTACTTCAACGCTTAAGTAGTGTGTCAATGTCTGAATATGAAACATTGGGCAGTGGCACAGTTGCTTCTTATTTCGTTACCGACCTAACTACTGTTGATGATTTTGTCGGCAGCACCGTCAGTAAGTTATTAATCGCCGTACTAACGATCATTGGCGTCGCAATTATCTTACTTATCATGCATTGGCAAATTGCTCTATTAATTTTATTTGCCAACCCTATTGTGATTTATTTCACGACAGTATTAGGCAAGCGTGTTAAAGACTTAAAGAAAAATGAAAACTCGGCTTTCGCTATTTTCCAACAATCATTAGTTGAAACGCTAGACTCTATTCATCAGATCCGTGCCAGCAATAGAGAAAAACATTATCTACAACGCATCATCGAACATGCGCGAGAGGTAAAAGATCACGGCATTGCATTCGCATGGCAAAGTGACACCGCAGGACGATTAAGTTTTGTTATCTTTCTATTTGGCTTTGATATCTTCCGCGCTGTTGCAATGATTATGGTGGTGTATTCAGGTTTGAGCATAGGACAAATGTTTGCTGTATTTGGTTACCTATGGTTTATGATGGCACCGGTACAGGAAATTCTAAATATTCAATATGCTTTTTATAACGCCACTGCAGCATTGACGCGTATTAATGAGTTAATAAAACTAAAACAAGAACCCAACTACCCACATATTATTAATCCATTTGAGAATAAAAATACCGTTGGCATTACCATTTCTGATCTTCATTTTTCTTATGGTAATGATGACGATAATCCTGATGCATTAACGGACGTATTAAATGGCATTAACCTTAAAATTGAACCCGGAGAAAAAGTAGCGCTTGTCGGTGCTAGTGGCGGCGGCAAATCAACTTTAGTACAAGTATTAATTGGTTTATATCCAGCCAAGAGCGGAAACATATTTTATGACGGCGCACCCGTTACACAAATAGGTTTGGACGTAGTCCGTGAACATGTTGCTACTGTTTTACAAAATCCTGCATTATTCAACGACACCGTTAGAACGAATTTAACACTAGGTCGCGAACTAGAAGATAAAGACTTATGGCATGCACTAGAGATTGCTCAATTAAAAGACACAGTTGAAAAGTTACCAAACAAACTTGATACCATAGTTGGCCGACAAGGAATAAGGCTTTCTGGCGGACAACGCCAACGACTAGCCATAGCCCGTATGGTATTAAGCGAACCGAATGTCGTCATACTCGACGAAGCAACATCGGCACTCGATGCAGAAACAGAATATCACTTACATACGGCTCTTGCTGATTTCCTAAAAAATAAAACAACGATTATTGTTGCGCACAGATTAAGCGCTATTAAACAAGCAAATCATGTTTATGTCTTCGAAGCAGGAACGATAGGCGAGCAAGGCACACATGGTGAATTGCTTTCTCAAGATGGTTTATACTCAAAACTCTATGGCGTCAGACAATCTCATTAGTCTATGAACACAGGCAAAGGAACATCTAAAATTCTTAGCTTCGAAATTACTTTCTAAGAACGTCCAGAATACTTATGCGTCTTTATTACGGGTGCCGAGGACGATTTGGAAGAAAGCATTAAGACATGAACCATTATTGTCGCACAATGCAAAAGCTGATGTTTTCAAAAACTAATCGTTGAAGAGAAACTTGGAACTGAGCTATCCATAGCGGAAATGTATGCTTTTGTATCAGCACTGCCCAAGCTTAGTTTTATGAGAATCAAAATTGCCTATTTTAATCAATATCTTGATTATCAAGCATGCAATTCATTTGGTAAATGGCTGTCGTAAATCGAGGGATCAATATAAAGATATTTCTAAGTATCAGCGATGCTGAAGAACGCTTATTTTCTAACTAAGTAGATGGGCAGCTCTATTTACACGTCCGCGTTAATTTTGATATGCCAAGGCTCATAGCGTACGCCTAACTTATTATCTTGTGGATATCGTAGTTTTAGGTAGCCCAGTTCAGCAAGTTTTTTATACACATCTGTTTTAGTAAAATGCCCGGTAAAATTTAATTTACCGTAACCTACCTGACCTACATCGAAATCGCCATTTCCGTGAAAGGAATAGCCCGGAGGTGCAAGTGATCGGGAAGCAAGAGAAAGGTTGCCTTCGCTGCTATAAACCTTGTTCAAAAACAACATAAATTGCTTCATGACACCACGGATTCCAGAAGTCAGAACGACTTTTTCCCCCAGCTCTTTCTTGATGTCTTCAAATATTTCTACCGATCTTTCTTTGTATAGGTAATTGCCACTATATGGAACTTTAATGACATCTTTTTTATTAACCTTATCGGTGATTTCTTTAAGTGGTTTTTCACCCAAAAATCCGTACCGCTTACTATCTGCATAGAAGGTAACTTCCATAAACTGAAGTTCTTCTTTGGTAAATTTACCGACATCAGGATAATTTCTAGCGAAAGATAAACCATTAGAAAAATTCAGGATATTAAAGTTTCCATAGCCTACCAGTTTCTGCAGGCGTCTCATCCGCATCACTGTTGATTCGAAAATAGGATATAACACACTGCCAATCTGCACATCATCGTTGTGCGGATGATTAAAATTTTGTATTTTATGTAGATAATCTTTGAGCTCATCATCTGGATATTCATTTACACCGGCAAAATATCCACGAGTTGTTCTCGCCAATATTTCCGGAGCAAGCCCTAATCCGACAGCCCCCAAGCCTAGCGTTTTTAATAAATACCTTCTTTTCATGCTCTTAATCTATTGAGTCTTATCATTTTTGTTATTTTCGCTAGCATAGCATTTTTTCATTATATTTTCGAAAAAGTAAATTTTAGAGCGTAAGTAATGAAGTAATTATGACTTATTATCGGCTAGATTCGTGAAAAATTGAGACTTACTTAAGTAAAGTCGACTTCTGTAAGGAAAACTCAGGATTTGAGATAAATAGGCAACAACGCCTCCAACTGAAAGCGAAAACGCCTTATTCTTGTTATTATATGCTGTGGCTCTATTTAGTATGGACATTATTCCAGAATGTTTTCTTTATTCAAAAAAAGTATTTCACCTTAATCACAGTTATTACATGCCTCGTTTATTAGCAATTATTATCTTCATATGCATAATTAGTGCCTGTCAGCGAGTGCCCGATAAGTTAGTTAGCATAACTGGCCTGACTATGGGTACCAGCTATTCCATAAAACTTATTACACAACAAATAAGCATCGATGAAGAGATATTATATAGTGACATTGAACAGATACTTACTGATATTAATCAATCTATGTCGACCTATATTCCTGATTCTGAGCTGTCTCTACTTAATCAATCAAAAATAACAGATCGGCAAAATCTGTCCAAGGATCTCTTTACTGTTATTGAACATGCAAATAATGTCAGTTTGATGACAAATGGCGCATTCGACATTACTGTTGGGCCTTTAGTTAATCTTTGGGGATTTGGACCAGAACCTTTTACGCAGAAAATACCTGATGATTCGATACTTCAGTCCGTGAAAGCACATATTGGCTATCAAAAAATAATTATTGATCGTGCATCCAGGCAAATCTCAAAATCTGATCCGGATATTTATATCGATCTATCCGCAATTGCCAAAGGTTTTGCTGTCGACAAGATTGCACGCTATCTGGACAAACAGAATATTCAAAATTATCTAGTAGAGATTGGCGGCGAACTTATCACTAAAGGACTCAATTCCCATCAACAGTCATGGTTAATTGGCATAGAACAAGCCAATGTGCTCGAACGCTCGGTTCAGCGCATTGTTAGTTTGAATAATATCGCTATGGCAACATCAGGGGATTACCGGAATTATTTTGAAAAGGATGGCATTCGTTATTCCCACACTATTGATCCTGCAACAGCCGCCCCCATCTATCATAATCTGGCTTCGGTTACGGTATTGGATAAATCAACCATGCATGCCGATGCTTTGGCAACGGCTTTCATGGTATTAGGAACGGATAAGGCACACACATTGGCAAATAAATTAGGTATCGCGGTATACACTCTTTCTAAAACCGATACTGGTTTTGAAGAAAAGTATAATGATTATTTTAAACCTTACTTAACTGATTAAAATATTTAATTAATATGAGCGAAATTATTTTTCTATTGTTATTAGGACTTGTTATCTGGTTTTGGCAAGATACCTTACGCGCACGGGAAATAGCGGTATCGCGCGCACGTCGATATTGTCAGGAGATTGATTTTCAATTTCTAGATGAGACGGTTGCTTTATCATCATTAAAACCGGGGCGAAATTATTCAGGAAATTTCGCTTTTCATCGATATTATCAATTTGAATTTAGTCTTGATGGACATAACCGTTTTAATGGAACGGCATATCTAATTGGCAACCAACTACAATCGATACAGCTCGACCATCCTGATGGTATAATCATTGAAGATAAAAACCATTAATCTTGAATACCAGGAGAATTAGTCATGCCTTCATTTGATGTTGTTTCTGAAATTGATCAACATGAACTAACTAACGCCATTGATCAGGCCAATCGTGAAATCAGTAATCGTTTTGATTTCAAGGGCACTGATTCAAAAATAGACAAGGTAGATGGTAACCTGACAATCATTTCTTCTTCTGAATTTCAGGTAAAACAAATTCAGGAAATACTCGAAACCAAAATCAATAAACGAGGTATTGATATCCGTTGTCTGGATTATGCCGACATAATCGAAAATAATAATGAAGCACGACAAATCGTCAATATTAAAAAAGGTGTGGATAAAGAACTGGCAAGAAAGATTGTAAAGATGATTAAAACCAGTAAATTAAAAACACAGGCGGCAATTCAGGGAGAACAGGTTCGTATTACAGGAAAGAAGCGCGATGATTTACAACAGACTATTGCTGAACTAAAAGAAGCTAAGTTTGATGTCCCCTTGCAGTACATCAACTTTCGCGACTAACAATCATAATGTCTCACCAAACCATTATCGACTTACATGCACATTCAACGGCATCAGATGGGGAATTAACTCCCACGGAACTTGTTGTGAAAGCAGTAGATAATAGCGTAAATATACTGGCTCTAACTGACCACGACACTGTTTCTGGTCTTGCCGAAGCACAAACGGCAGCATCTAGACACAACATCACTTTAATTAATGGCATTGAGTTTTCAACACGATGGGATAACAAAACTATTCATATTGTCGGGCTTAATATAGATGCAGAGAATAATACTATCTTCGATGCCACTATACATCTCAATAAACTCAGGGAAGAACGCGCGATTAAAATTGGTGAAAAATTAGAAAAAGTCGGTATTGAAAACGCTTATGAAAATACCAAAATAATTGCTGGAGACGGTACCGTTACCCGGCAGCATTTTTCACAATTTCTGGTAAATAATGGTCATGCAAAAAGTCAGGCCGATGTTTTCAAACGCTTTTTGGTTAATAACAAACCCGGTTATGTCTCTGTAAACTGGCCTAGTCTTGATGAAACAATTAATAACATTACAAATGCTGGTGGCGTTGCCGTAATCGCACATCCCTTACGTTATAAAATGACTGCAACAAAATTGCGAAAATTAATTTCAGAATTTAAGGACAGCGGTGGCAAAGCAATTGAAGTCGTCACTGGTAATAATAATCAAAACGAAATTACAACTATGACAAATTATGCCAAGCGTTATGACATGGCAGGCTCAGTAGGTTCAGATTATCACAATGCCAATACACCCTGGGCACAGCTTGGAAAATTATCGGGCTTACCGCAGGGGCTCACACCTGTGTGGGAACTTTGGTGATAGTTTGAATTTTAGCCGCTTAAAACTTGAGCTAATCCTCAACTCCTTTCAGTAAAGTATCAATTTCGGAAAAAAGAGCTTGATCGTGCATTTTTGAAATCTGTTTCATTTTTCCCGCGCGTAAATTAGCTTGCTCCATTACTCTACGCTTTGCATTCTGAACCGCTTTATTAATCGGTGACATTTCATTTTTCACCTGCTGACCTAACCATTCTTTCAAATCAGTATGCATTTCTTCTTGTTCATCATTATTATTTTCCGTAAGTTTAAAATCTACCGCTTCAGATTTTACTGATTCAGTATCTGATTTTTTAATTTGAATTGAAACATTATTTTTCTCTAATTCGTTTTCTATCTTTCGGCTAAGGTATTCTCGTTCAGCAGCAATTTTTAAGTCCCGGATTTTATTAATTTCATTTTCCTTCCACGTATAAAATACCTGCATCTTTTTTTCTTCTTCCAGTAAACTTTTATTGATACTGTCCTGTATATTCAATATCGTTTGTTCCTGATCTATACGATGCTTCTCAACCTTTTCATGAATCAAACGTTTTTCTTCTTTTAATTCTTTGTGCATTTCCTGCGCTTGCAGAATGAGTTTATTTGCATTTTGAGTTTGCAAATTGATTCGTTCCTTTTGTATCTTCAACTTTTTTTCAGTATCAACAATAACTGATTTTTTTAAATCAGCGGCAATGTCTTTTACATACTCTAATTCTTTAAATTGCTCTCTAACCAAATCAAGTTCTTTGCGCAGTTGATTCATTTCGTCATGGAAAGTACTGTTCAATACATGCTCGTCAGTATTAGTGGCTTGATTGTTTTTAAAGGGAACTACATTCGTAGAATTTTCTTGCTTTGATTTTTCATCATACTCAGAAGCTTGATCTTGTACTTGTATTTCAACCTGCTCTATATCTTCGTGCTTAACAAGATGCTTTAGACCTTTGTTTAAATGAAGTACATCATAGCCATGCTGCGCAAGTATATAAGCAGCTATCGAACTTCTAGCGGCAGTATCGCAACAGGTAATGTATTGTCTAGAATCATCCAGCTTATCTATCTGAAGGCGGAGTACGTTTAAAGGAATATTCAAACTACCTTCTATCGCGTAATCCTGATATTCATCAACATAACGAACATCCAGCCAAATAGCACCTTTGTTTGCTATATCCTGAGCTGAATCAAAATTTGTTTCATGTAAGATCGGCTCAAGAATCAACTCTATAAAATCTTTTTTATTAAGCCGTATTAAACGACCATCGGTAGTCATAGTAACCGATGCATTTCGTTTTAAATCAGCAATAATTGATTCTTCACCAAAGGCATCGCCTTCTCTTAAATCAGCAAGATTAATATCTTGTGATGTCGGCGTTGGCTTTCTACTAATGCAGCAGTGCCCCGACTGGATTATGTAATAATAATCACCTTCATCACCCTGCTTAATGATGACGTCACCCTTCTTTACATCCATCGATTCAATTTTTGAAAAAATCTTTTGAATGTTATCAACTGAAATATTGGTGTATAGCGGAGACTGTAAAATTCGGCTCATCCAGTCATCGTCATCAATATTCTCTGTTACTTCAACACCATCATCCATATAAGAATTATACGTTTTATTTCTAACTAATAATGAGTCGAGAAATGTTCTGTTAAGAACTAAGACCAGAGAATCTTTTTTTGCTTTAGCAGTATATTGTCTAGGTCGAAATTGTGCCAAAGGATAACGGGCATCATCTGTACCTGAAACAACGTGAAAATTTGTACTATTCATGGAGATAAGTTCTAACTCACCTTCAAGTAAATAATAGGCATACTCATCATTATCACCTTCGCTAAAGACAATGTAGTCTTTTACAAAGGATTGAACATTTGAACTTGCAGCAATTAGCTCAATATTATCTTTCGATAAATTGCTTATCGGAACGAGAGATTGTAAAACGTTAATTAATTCAATGTCTGATTGTAAAGCCATATATTTTTACTTGTTCAATGCACTACGATTATATTACTTGAGTCTATATGTAGGCTATTTACCCCATTGTTAACACATTAAAACTCTTAATATGTGAACATGCTCACAGGATTCAGCACATTTAATCTATTATTTTTTATATCTCACAATTATTAAAAATAAATGACACTTATTTTTATAAATTCGTCGTTCTTGAACGACGAAAACTATAAATTATCGATATAAAACCCACTTAAATAAACTTACTTACAGGCAATAATTCAATCTATCTGATTGATTTAAAATAAGTTTTAATAACATTGGTTTTCTTGGCACGTGGCTTGCGCTACTTAAGATATTCCATCTGAGGAGAAAAACTGAGTGTCTGTAATTGAATTACTAGCGATAGATGAAAAAGAGAAGTCACTACTTTGGAAAATATTCCATTTTGAAAAAATGCTTGATGACAACGAGACGATATTACTAAATGACTTAAGTTATTACGAAGAAAGAATTCGTTCGATTGGTAATGCAAAAACACCTATTGAGATTGGTTTACTAACGGTCTATATGAAACATATTAAGAATATAAGAACACTACTATTGAACTTGCAAAATAATCGACACGGTCAGTTAAAAAAACAAATAGAAGATTTATCTATAAACTCACCTTCCGAGACATAACAATTACTCAGATAATTTAACCGTATGTTTAAACGCTAATTCACTTATTTTTTGACTAGCTAGTCGAGAGATATCACCAAAGCTCACTATTTCCCAACCTTTGTAACCTGATTTTTCTGCATGATTTGCAGACTTTTCATATTTAATTTGTTTCTCTTCTGACCAGATTAATAAGTCCGCTGTATCAAAGAATACAATTCTACGTGAGTCTGTAATAACAGCGGCCTGACCATTAAAATTATAGAACGCACTAAAATGTTCTGTTTTATCCTGATACTGTAATAATGCTTTGCTCAATCGTTCATATATTAAGGACATCACTTCATTATTTGCAGTTAATACCAACTCAATAAATTTATCCAATCTCGACACATTTTTAAGCTTTGATAAATACGCCGTGATGACTGTTTTATTTGTGGGAGTTAATACAGGATGCTCAATAAAATTATTAATCAATAGTTCATTAACACCCATTCTGGCAAGCCATTCACTATTATGATGTTTCAATTGAACAAGTGTTCGGTTTTTAATTAAGTATTTTATTTTAAAATCCATACCATCAACATCTGAGCTTTTTGCTAGAGCATTACTCAAACCAACACCTGCTGATGCCCTGCCTGAAGAACGCGCATTTGCGATGGTATTTAGAAAAGACTGAACTCGGGTATTGCTGGTATACATATCCAGACCAAGTTGAAATGCAATATTACGTTTATGTGTTGCCGTTGTAGCATCCTTAGGCTCATAAGCTAGTCGACTGCTCGATTGATAGACAAAAGGATCTTCTCCATCAAGTGTTGCATTCAGGTTGCCCGCTAATTGCCCAGCAAGATTCGAGGCTGAATCCAATGGTGAAGTAAGCAAACTCATTGCTGAATCACTGGAAAGCGTTAACTGACTACGTAATTCTCCTGATAACTCATCGTCTTGCTGTTCATAGGTATTAATAGCACGCGAAATAGTTTTAATTTCATTCACTCGCTTCTTTAACAAAGCGAGCGAATGAATATCGTAACGCCCAATATCTGACTCAACGACAAAATGATAATAATCGTTATTGATATTAACTGAATCAACTCGATGATATGTCGAAGACAAATATTCGGAGGATAAAACGTTATTACTATTAACTACAGGATAAGTTTCGTTTTCACCAGCGACAACAATCCATGAAAAAATGCACAGACTAATAAACATACCTGATTTTAAATAATTCTTAATCATTGATTTTTGTCCCTAAATGAAATATCGATGCTGATGCAACGAACCTATCCCGTCGTAATTAGATTTTACCGTCCAATCCCATTTGATAATACTTGTGAATAATCTCTTCCTGATTTTCTAACAACCAGTCAATATCAGGTTCATTATTCATCGCTTTATGAATTGCCATAGCAGTCGCCTTACGATGAATATCAAATAGTATTTTATGATCCAGATCATCGGCTTTAGCAACAAGTGGGTTTAACCATACTGAAACAATAATACCCAAATCATTCGCTTTCTCTTTGGGAATATCACCACTACGAACGGCATCCAATACACCATTTGCAATTGCACCTTGAACCGTTCCCATAAGGATATTGGTATATCGCTCTTTATTAACAGTTACTTTACTCACCATCAATGTTGCTGGCTTAACCATAATATCAGTATTCATAATAGCTAAAACGCGTGAATGACCTTTCACTTGATCACCAATTAAATTTGCAAAAGCATTTCCTACTGGTCCATCAAGTTCACCTATGACAACTTCTGGCTCTGCGGCGGTACCTGGAGGGCCACCTGCAACCAATGCTTCACCTACACGCATAACAATACGTTCACTCATGCTCAATACTCCTTACTCTTATAGATTATAAATATGAAATTAAGTTATTTAAGAACTAAAAAACGATACCTGATGATACTTAACTATTAATCACCAAGTTGTTTAGATATGTCATTCATTAAATTTTTATTTGCCGAAGCCGCTTTTATTTTCGCATCAGCAGCCTTAGCCATAATACGTTTCATCTGATCAGAATGAACTTGTACCTGAGTCACGGTCTCGGCTTCTTCTTGCTGCTTATCTTCAAATTCTTCTAAGTCGTTCTGAACTTGCACCTGAAATTCTTTTTCTTCTTCTGCCTTCTTAATCAAGTCTGCTTCATTAAGCTTTTTCGCAGATACGGCTTGTTTCGCTTGATGGTTAACATCCTTAAGGCTGCGTTCAGCCTGAACAACCTTTTTGGATACAACTTCGATTTCTGTATCTATTTGGGCACGCTGTTCTTTAGTATTGGTCGACTCCATTTGTTTTTCTTTTAAGTCTTTAGCCTTACTTAATGCTACTTTCTTTTCCTCTTCAGCTTTTTGTTTGGCCTGTTGAATTTGCTGCATTGCACTTTCAATCTTCTTTGATTTTTCCTCAAGTGCCAAACGCTCGGCTTTCATTTTCTCTACTTCGTCAGCGCGTGTTTTTTCATGTGATAATTTATGTTCGCGAATAATCTTATCCGCCTCTTCTTTCGCAGCTATACGTACAGCTTCAGTTGCAGCTTTTTCTTTTTTAAGTTCTTCAAACTCTTTAGCATTACGATCATACTGCTCTGCCAGCTTTTTACGCTCTTCTTCAATTTCAGCTTTTGCTGCATCCTGAATTTTCTTTACTCTAGCTTCATCTTCAAGCTTTTTCTTTTCAGCTTGTACTTCTAATCCTTTTTTCGATTCTTCAATTTCTTGCTTGAGTCTTTCTGCTTCTTCTATTTGTTTTTTAGCCGCTTCGGCTTGTTGCTCAAGCTTCTCACGTTCCTTACGTATTTCCTCTTCGGCTTGTTCCTTTGCCTTCTGAAGTTTTTCCATGTCTTTGGCATTTTTATTATAAATTTCTTCTAGTTGCTTTTTCTCTTGCAACATTTTCTTTTTAGCTTCTTCCTTAAGTTTCTGAAACTTTAATTCTTCTTCTTTTTCTTTTTCTTTCGCTTCTGCTTCTGCTTTTGTTTTTTGGGCTTCAAGTTTCTTTTTAGCTGCTAATAACTTTTTCTGATTTTCTTTCTCAAATTCATCTTTTGAATCTTCGGCCACAGACATCTCTATTTGTGTCGTTTCAAGTTTCGCATTTAGTATTTCAACACGTACATGCGCATCAATGGCTTCATTAACGACACCGACATCAATATCCGCTTCTACTTCTTTTTCTTTTTTTACTTCAACTGGTTTAGGAGCTTTTTTAGGTTCTTCTGGCACAACTGCTTGCACACCGAGCGCTTCAGGATTATTAACTAAGCCACCTTCAAGATAAGAAACAGTAAATCCACGCTCGGCTAATAAGAATGCACCGGTGGAACTACGACCACCTGTATCGCAAAACAAAACATATTGTTTTGAAGAATCTAAATCGTCCGTCTTCAGTCGCAAGGAATTAAGTGGAATATTAATGCTGTCATCAATTGATGATTCCTGATGCTCATTAGGAAAACGCACATCCAACCAGACAGCACCTTCGTCGACCAATGCTTCTGCATCAGAAAACGATAATGATTCTAATGTCGGTTTTTGAATTAACTCAATAAATGTATCTTTTGACAGTTTCATCAAGACACCATCTGTAATCATGGTAATCGTTGCATTACGTGTTGAATCTGATATCAGAGCTTCTTCACCAAAACTGTCACCCGTCTTCAACTCTGCTAATTTGACATCTTTGCTAGTCGGCATTGGTTTTCTCGATACAGCACATTTTCCTTCCGAGATTATATAATAATGTTCTCCAGGCTCACCTTGAGAAATAACAACCTCACCGGCTTTTTTATCGATTGGCTCCAACAAGGCAAAAAGCTGATGGATATTGGGCATAGACATACGAGAAAATAATTCTGATTGCAGCATCTGCGTCATCCAATCAGTGTCGTCGTCAACGCCATCTACCACATCGACTTCAATATCAGTACCACCTGACATAGTTGAGCTTAGTGTACTTTCCTGAGCTAATAACATTAGTTGATCAAGCTTATTACGCTCAATCAGTAAAACCTTAATTTCTGTCTTGGCTTTTACCGAGAATTGTCGCGGTTGTAATTGTGCCAAAGCATATTTGGCTCGATCACTACTGATATCGAGTACGCTATCCAGCTTTTTATTTGCATGTAATTCAACCTCACCTTCGAGCAGAAAATACGAATACTCATCTTTATCGCCCTGTTTGAAGAGAAACCTCGATTTTTTTACGTTTAAAACCTGAGCGCTATTTAGTAGTTTCGACTGCAGATTTGGCGTCAATTCATTAATTGGAATGAGCTGCTTGATTCGCTGCAGGATTTGTTCGTTTGCTTCTGACATAGTTTTTCAGAATTATCCGTAAAATTGTTAAAATTGTGCTGTTTGCTCAGTCCTGTCCATGTTTTCATGGCTGAAATTTAGGGATTTCAGCTACAAATAAGTATTACATGATAAACTCGAATTGTCAGCCTGACAGTCGATAAATAAGCCATCATTTTGCATATGAAATGGACACCCTTAAGTAATGTTAAACGAGCTATTTAGATCAGAAATTTCCCTTGATCTGGACTATCGGATTTTATCCGCCGTAGGATCATTACTGGCTCTGAGTCTGTTATTTATTGTGCTGGCTATTAAGCGATTTTTTCGTGGAAATATACTGACAGCAAGCATCCAGAGTCTATCCGGATTATCACTCTGCCTTGCTGCTCTACTCAGCCTTTCCATAGCAATGAACTTCTACAGCTACGGTCGGCTTACCTTTGAGCAGCCTATAGTCCAGCTCACTTTTAAAAAAATGGAAGAACAACAGTTTCAAGTTGATATTTCATTTGAGAATAAAAAAAGCTTGATAGCTACTTAATCAACGGCGATGAATGGCAAATAGATGCGCGAGTTATCAAATGGTATGGCTGGGCATAAATACTCGGACTAAATGCACAATATCGATTAGAAAGAATCAGTGGCCGCTATAGCGATATTGATGAAGAACGTACAAAAACTCGTACGGTTTATGCTCTGGGTCCAAGAGATCAAATTGACCATTGGAAGTTAGCTCACAATCATAAGAAATGGTTACCTTGGATCAATGCTTATTATGGCAGCGCGACTTATTTACCCATGGCAGATAATGCAACATACTTAGTATCACTGACGCAGTCAGGATTAATAACCCGAGCATTGAAAACTAACCTAGATACTAAGTCGAACAACAAGACGGAAGAGAAATTAAAGTTTTGGTGATATTCTAAAATACAATACTGATACAAACACCTTCTTCGTCATTCAAATTGCTTGCGAAAATTTTTCCATCATGAAATTCGGCAATTAATTTTGCAACAAATAATCCCAGACCTAGATGCGGGCCAACTTCGGTTCTTTCATTACGTACTGATACCATAGAGTTGAATAATTCATCAAGCATACCTTCTGGTAAACGTGGTCCAAAATTAACCACCTGAATTTCTATCTCTCCGACTCTATCAATTAATATAATCAGAACTTCTTTATCCGAAAAAGAGAAGTCAACAGCATTACTGATTAGCTTATCCAACATCTGGAAAAATAAATCTCGATTAATTTTGTAATTCAAATCTGCATCAGGTTTTAATAATTTGAATGCCTTGTTAGGATAAGCTAATTGATAACCATCAATACATTGTTTAAGAAAATCATTAAGATTAGTCTCTTCTTTGTCGGATTCCTGTAACGCTTGTTCTAGTCGCGCGGCTTCGCTCAAACGCGTTAGTAATGTTTGTAAACGTTGCAAACCTGTATCCGCCGCTTGCAGTATTTCTTTGCGACTGTCTTCATCCTGTGCCGTATGCAACCGATCCAAAGATGATTTAACGATGGCCATCGGCGTACGTAACTCATGTGACAGTCGACTCGCCATGCCTTCGAGATAATTATGGTATTGCTGTAAACGTTCAAGCATGCTGCCAAAACTTCGAGATAGCTCACCAATTTCATCACTGGAATGACTAAGCGATATTTTACCTTTTACCTTCCCATATTCATCTATAGCCGCTGTTGTTTCTTTATTAAGTCTAATAAGACGAGAAGATAATCGGCTAGCAAAAAGTAATAGCAAAAAGACAATAACAAAAAATATTAATAAGGTTTTATTAAACAAGCTGGCTAACACTTGTCGTTGCATGATCTGAATATTATTCGTGGTTTCCTCAATAACAACAGCGCCAACCACTTTGTTTTCAAACCAGACCGGGGTTGCTGCGGAAACAATCACCGCTTTGCCATCAGGCGAGGAACGCCAACGCGTTTGTGTATTACCTGACAAAGCAGCTTTTACTTCATTACCATGTAAACGTGAAGCACCAGCCAAATCATCGGTGAAAGAATCCGAGGCCGGAGGCAATAATAAAGTATATATAATATTAAATGCATTATCAGGAAATACACGTCTCAAGCTACCATCATTGGCCAATACCTGTGCCGCTTTATCAAGCACCCAAATGCGTCGTCCTTCACTACGACCTTGCGTATAGATTATTGTTTCAATTCTTCTCGATGAACTAATGACTCTTCCCGGTTCATCATAAATTGTTTTTCCATAAGTACTAATTGCACTCTTTTTAGTTTTATCAATATCGTTAAAAATAAAACCTAATCGTTCACCAACTAAATAAACTGGAATTTTAATTTCAATATTATAACCAACCTCAGTGGCTTGCCACACGGCAGAGGTATTAGTTAAGTTTTTTTGTACGCGTGTTTCTACTCCGTAAACATCCAGGCTTTCTTCGTATCGAAACGGTCTGACTAAACCCGGGCCGCTTGGCACAAAATAATCCTTTTGTAAGCGTTGATATTTGTCACGGTAAATGACAACAAAATGATCACCTTCGATATTCTCTGATTGATCTAGAGTAGAATAAATTAATTCATCATCTTCAACCTGTATCAACACATAATAATAGTGGTCATCTTTACTGATTATTAATTTAAAATTATCTGAGTTAAATAAGGAATCAGAATGATAGGAGTCAGACCAATCTATATACGAGTCCCAATCATCTGTATAGCCATCAAGTTGAACCGTATTGTTAAGACGATGTACATATAAATTATTCTCTTCTTCATTAAAGCTAGAATCAAACAAACGTGGCTTATCATTTAAAGCTCCAGCAACAGCATAAGCACTATCGACCAGCGATGCTTCTAGTGTATCTCTTAGATAAGACTCCATCTGTTTTAAATAATCAAACCCCATATAGGGGATAATTAATACGGCTATAGACAGCAACATTAATTTGCTGCGCAGGGAAAATTTTATATTTGATGAAGACATGAATAAATATTAAAACTAATCTTAAGTTTTCCAGCGATATCCTATTCCGTAAACAGTCTCTATATGGCCGAATGAATCATCTAATTCTTTAAACTTTTTCCGTATACGTTTTATATGAGAGGTAATGGTGCCATCATCAACATAGATATTTGAATCGCCCATGAGTTGTTCTCTATTTTTTACATGACCCACTCTTTTCACCAGTGAATGCACCATCCAGAATTCGGTCAAACTTAAATCAACAACCTCACCATTCCATTCGACTTGAAAACATTGAGCATCAACCATTAATTGTTCGTGTTTAATTTGTTCTGATTCATTCGGTGCTTGCAGCGCCTGTATTCGTCGAAACAACGCAGCTATACGAGCAAGAATATGCGGCATGCTGGTATCTTTACTCAAGTAATCATCTGCTCCCAGACGTAAGCCAGAAATCGTATCAAAATCCGAATCACGAGCAGTCAGAAATATAATCGGTAATGTTCGTGAAAGTGAGCGTATTTCACGACATAAATCAAAACCTGCTTCCGCATCATAACCCAAACCTATATCGAGAAGAGCAAGATCAGGCAATCGCTTATTGATGATATCCAAAGCATCTTGCTTGTTATTACAGGTAATTACCTCATAACCCTGTTCACGAATGGCTTTCGCATAGTTTTCACAAAGTATGGGTTCATCCTCAACCAGGATAATTTGTTTAGGCATTCATGACTCCACAAGTTTATTAAATTAAGAAGCGCCTTTTACGTACTTTAGAGGGATTGTCTGAAAATAGGAATAGCCAAGTATGTATTGCCATATTTTTGCCACATTTCATCACTGTATTGCCCTTTTCCATGCCAGGTTCTGCCATGTCTATGGTCTTTAATAGTCACCAGTGTCACTTAATTACACACGATTTAAAGACAGGAGAGATTCACCATGAAATTTTGCAAATCATTATTACTAGTTAGTTTACTCGGAATTCAATCTACCACCTATGCAGATGACATAAAGCATATATCTTCCGTAAAAGAAAATGCCGGACTCAGTATCGGTGCCCTTATTGGTGGCTTATTAGGTGGTCCTCCCGGAGCCATCATTGGCGCTGTTGGTGGTAGCTGGTTCGGTACTCATGAAACCAATACCGACAACAAAATTGCAATGTTAGAAAAAGAGTTGAATGTAAAAAGTCTGGAATTAGCTTATCAACAAAATGAATTGGCTAGTACAAAAGAACAATTTAAAAATGAATTTCAGCATGTCATTCATAGTCAGGAAATTCAATCTCTGGAAAATTTAAGCCAGGGTATTTCTTATGTCATCTACTACAAAACAAACGATGTCAAAATACGCAGTGATGTACTACCGCAAATCCAACAACTTGCGGTGTTGATAAAACTCTACCCACAAATTCAGATCCAGATTGAAGGTCATGCCGATTATCGTGGTTCAGAAAGTTACAACATGGCGCTTAGTAAAGAACGGATCAAAAAAGTTCGCGCGGAATTTATTAACTCAGGAATTTCATCACAACGGCTACACACACATGCCTATGGCGAACGTCAAACAAAAGCGCAACAAGGTGATAAGGAAGCTTATGTTTTTGATAGACGTGTGACAATTAGTTTAACGCTTGATCGTGAGGTTTAATACATCATGAAATCGAACCATCGATTATCAAACCCAAAATTACTTTTAACTTCAGTCTGGTTAAGCAGCGGGTCAATTATCACCTTTATATTGTTTATTTTATTTAACAGCATTCCTGTTAATGCAGACGAACAAACTCAGAATGTGATAATTGGATCTGACATCGTTAACAATCTGACCGATATTGGTCAAGGCACTCTTCTTTTTAAACAAGCGCATCAATACAGTAAAGCTGCTCAACTAAATATAGATGTAGACATGGTAGTTACTGGCATGATTAACCGTGTCAGTGTAACGCAAAGCTTTACTAATACGACAGATCAATGGCAAGAAGGAATCTATGTTTTCCCGTTGCCTGAAAATGCTGCGGTTGACCGACTGCGTTTAAAAATTGGCGAACGAATAATTGAAGGACAGATAAAAGAGAAACAAGTAGCAAAGAAAATTTACCAACAGGCAAAGAAACAGGGAAAACAAGCTGCGCTGACAGAGCAAGAAAGACCAAATATTTTTACTACTTCGGTGGCCAATATTGCACCGCATGAAACGATTAAAGTTGAAATTGAATATCAACAAATAGTTAATTTCGACAATGGTATTTTTTCATTACGATTCCCTATGGTGGTTGGACCTCGGTATATACCCGGCAGTATTCTTGGTTCAACACTTGTTGGCGAACAAAACATAGACAGCTTTTCCGCTACAGGTTGGGCGAAAAATACTGATGAAGTTCCTGATGCCGAACGTATTACGCCACCTGTATTACAGCCTGGAAGTGATCGCAAGAATATAATCGCAATAAAAATTAAACTTGATGCTGGATTAGCTTTAGAAAAAATTGATAGTCCCTATCATGCTATACAAGTCGATAGACAATCTGATCAGTATCAAATCGTACTTAAACAAGAATCAACTCTTGCAAATCGTGATTTTGAATTGACCTGGAAGCCACACCCCAGTGTCGCACCCAAGGCTGCTTTATTCACAGAAGACTTAAACGGTGATACCTATGCCATGATTATGATGGTGCCGCCTAGTGTAGAAAAATCAGAATCGATAAATAGAGAAATAATTTATGTCATAGACACTTCTGGTTCGATGGGTGGTCAATCAATTATTCAAGCCAGAGCAGCTCTGGAACTAGCGTTAACTCGCCTTAAATCCGGAGATCGATTTAATGTCATTCAATTTAATTCACAAACACAATCACTGTTTAATCAATCAGAATTAGTTACTCCAGTATCAATACAGCAAGCCATTAATTACGTGCTTACATTAACAGCAGGTGGCGGCACCGAAATGGCAACAGCCTTACGAACAGCACTCTCTAATCAGGGTGACAATAATGATTTACGACAAGTTGTTTTTTTAACTGATGGCAGTATCGGTAATGAACAAGCTTTATTTGAAATCATACAAAATCAACTTGGACGTAGTCGTTTATTCACCATAGGCATTGGATCGGCGCCTAACTCCCACTTTATGCAACGCGCCGCAAATTTCGGACGTGGCACACATACTTATATTGGCAAGCTCGGTGAAGTGCAAACGCGCATGGCTGCATTATTTGAAAAAATAGAAAGCCCTGTATTAAAAGATATATCCATTGATTGGATGCAAACAAATATGGAGATATGGCCACAAAAGATTATTGATTTGTATAAAGGTGAGCCTTTACTGATTACAGCTAAAACGAATCAACAACTCGGTGAAATAAAGATTACAGGTAAAGTTGCGAATAATAACTGGTCTTCAAGTCTGAAACTCGATGGTGGACAAAGTCGAAATGGTATTTCGACACTATGGGCTAGAAATAAAATTTCTGCACTCATGCAACAAAAACGTGATGCTGAATTTGAATCTATAAAACAAACGATTATTGAAACTGCAATAGAACATCATCTGGTTAGTAAATACACCAGTTTGGTCGCTGTCGATGTCACACCGGTACGCCCTAAAGATGAAGAGCTCGATTCACATGTAATCCCAACGCATTTACCTAAGGGCTGGGATCACAATAAAGTCTTTGGACAACAATTTCCTGCAACGGCAACAGATGCACGTATGAATTTTATTATGGGCTTGTTACTCATGTTAATTGCTTCTCTTATTTATTTTCCTGAATGGACTCAAGATCGCCAAAAATGTTTTCTTAACCCGTTCTCATGATTCATACGTTTAAAAATATTAAGGATGGCTTTAAAAATAGTGATTTTTTTGTGAGAACGAGGAAGCGCCGCACGCAGAACCGCAGTGTATATGTCATACATGAGGACTCGAGTACGGCACTGACGAAGTTATCACGAAAAAAGTGCATTTTAAAAGTCATCCTATTAGTCCCCCCCCTCTGTGGCTTATGGTTCATAGGACAAGGCTCCTATATCCATACCAAAGCGGTGTTAGCACAACTCCTCCTGGAGACGGCTTGGTCCGAGACGCTCGATGGTCAAACGGAGGCAAAACCGTGGCCTTGGGCAGATACCTGGCCAATTGCTCGTCTTAGTGCGCACGCTTATGGTACTAGCCACATCGTCCTGGCCGGAGCTAGTGGTTCATCACTGGCTTTTGGCCCAGGGCATCTTTTTGGTAGCGCCAAACCTGGGACAAAAGGCAACATCATAATATCTGGACACAGAGACACGCATTTTTCATTTTTGGAAAAACTTAAAAAAGGAGATCACATAGAACTACAATCGAAAGATAAAACCAGTGTTTATCAAGTTAGCAACATACAAATTATTGATAAAACGAAAGTTGATTCCATACCTGTCGACTCAAAAAACAAACTCATTTTAATCACCTGTTATCCCTTTGATGCAATTCAGACTGGTGGGCCATTACGTTACATGATTACAGCCAAATTTAAACATTCATTTATTCTTAGTTGAGGAAATATTATGCACGCATTATTAAAATCCAGCAGCGAAGCACCTATCACTATCGAACGACAATTAAATTATATTGAACAAGTAAATCCTGTTTTAAGTAACGAGTGTCGACGACGTTTACGTTATATGCATATGCGCAGCTTCGACTGGGAACAAGGTGGTTTATTATCAACCGTAAAATTTATTGACCGCGATAGTGTTGAATATTCATTAGTGGTTGCAGCCGATCATGAAAAAAGCGAAGCACGTATGGCTCGACTAACATTAGATAAGGCCATGTCATTAGTTGATCCGATTTGGGGTGGTGTCTACCAATATTCTACTCAGGGTAAATGGGATGTGCCACACTACCGAAAAACAATTGCCGCACAGTCAGGTCATCTAAGATTATATTCATTGGCTTATGCACAGCTAAAATTTGAACCTTATTTAAATGTGACAAATTCAATTTTATCTTACGTAAATAATTTCATGACATCCGAAGTTGGCGCGTTCTATTCTGGTCAAGCCGACACCGTTGCCGGCATGACCCCCTCTTTATTCTTTGCAATGAATAAATCTAAACGACTATCGATAGGTATCCCTGATATAGATAAACGCATATTAACTAGAGAAAATGGCTGGATCATAGAAGCACTGGCAACACATTATGAATATTGTGGAAGCCAGCAAAGTTTAAACATGGCACTTAAAGCTGCTAATTGGATAAATGAACATTGTCGAATAGATTCGGGGGCTTACCTAACCAATATAATGACCAGTAAACCGCTACACTTACCTGACACACTGGCAATGGCTAGAGCAATGTTACAACTCTACCGTGTAACTTTTGAGAAAAAGTATCTCGACCATGCATGTGATTCAGCTAGATTCATACATCAAAACTTTAAGAATGAGTTGTGTGGTTATAACACCCGCATATTTTCAAAATATGATGCAACACCACCTCGACAGATAGATGAAAACATTTCATTGAGCCGCTTTGCTAACCTACTGTCCTACTACACTGACAAATCAGAATTTAAAAAAATGACGAAACATGGCTTACGTTATTTGTGTATCCCTGAAGTCGCAACAGCACGTATGGAAGAAGCCGGAATATTACTCATTGATCGTGAAATGTTATCTACACCATTAACAATCCATATTTATGGCAAGAAAGGAGACCTCGTTGTTAATGATTTCATCAATATCGCTCACCGTCATCAAGGCTGGTATAAACTAATCGTACTTCATTCATCTGAAACAGTTTCTGCAACTGTTGAATTAGATGGTTTTAGATCTTTGGCAGTAACAACAGCTGAAAAACTTCAGCAGTTATTGCACAAACATTAAACTCTTGACAGAAACAACGAATGAGCAGAGACTCGCGCGCCTATGAATGATCAACCACACATGCTTTCTATTTCACTTTGGCAACATTACGTGCTGAAGCGTGTTTGCTTTTGCCTGTGTGCCGGAGAAAATCATAGTTCTTAATTTATAAGTAATACAAGATTTTTTATAAAGGCCACAGGTGACAAACCTGTGGCCTTTTTTTTTGCGTAATTAAGGAGCGCACTCATGCAATTAATAACAGCATACATAACCGTCATACTCATATGGTCTACGACACCGCTTGCTATTCAATGGAGTAGCGAGTCGGTTGGCTATTTGTTTGGAATATGTAGTCGTTTTCTGCTCGGAGCATTTTTTGCTTTAAGCTTGATAATGATACTTGGTAAAAAATTAACTATGGAAAAGAAAGCGATTCAAACCTATCTAGCTAGTGGTTTGGGCATTACTTTTGCGATGTTAAGCGTTTACTGGGCTGCACAATATATTCCTTCTGGTTGGGTTTCGATGATATTTGGGATTACTCCCATTATCACAGGGTTGTTTGCTATGAAATTACTAGGCGAGCGTGGACTTAATTTATTCCGCTTGATTGCTATTGCCTTAAGTATGATTGGTCTATACATCATGTTGGATACCGGTTTGCAATATAACTCGAATACTTATCTTGGTGTTATCGGCATACTATCCTCGGCCTTATTTTATTCATTAAGCATGGTTTTAGTTAAAAAGATAAATGCGGACATAGATACTTATGCCACTGTGGCAGGTACGATGCTGGTCTCATGTTCGATGCTTACACTCGTTTGGATAGTTTTCGGAACGTCCGTACCGACTGATATACCGATACGCGCAGGATTATCCATATTTTATTTGGCCTTAGTCGGTTCAGTATTGGGATTTTTATTATTTTACTATGTACTAAAACGAGTAGAAGCAATGCGTGTTTCATTGATTACATTGGTAACGCCAATATTTGCACTTTTAATAGGAAATATAATAAATAATGAACCATTGAGCTGGAATATTATTTTTAGCTGCACATTAATCCTGTCAGGCTTGCTTTTCTTCGAGTTTGAAGGTGCAATAAGACATATAAAAATTATAAACACTAAGGACTAATCATGAGTGAATCAATTTTAATGCTACTGACAAACATTGTTGTCGCTGCCGTCATCCTGTTTGGTGGTATTTGGCTTGCGAAACGAATAAAGAAATATATTGCCGTGTTAATGGAAAAACGAGAAATCGATGCGCTGTTAGCCTCCTTCACCGGGAATATTATTTATGTAGCATTAGTCGCTTTCGTCGTTATTGCCGCGTTAGGGCAACTTGGCATTCAAACAACCTCATTTATAGCGATTATTGGTGCCGCAGGTTTAGCTATTGGTCTGGCCCTACAAAGCTCATTATCCAACTTTGCCGCTGGAGTGATGATTATTGCCTTTCGTCCTTTCAAGGTGGGTGATTATGTTGAAGCGGGTGGTGTTTCCGGTGTGGTTGAAGGGATACAAATATTCTCAACGCAAATGCGTACCGGTGATAACAAAGCGATTATTGTTCCTAATTCAAATATTACTGGTAGCAATATCACTAACTACTCGGCAAAAGACACACGCCGTATAGATATGGTTTTTGGCATTGGTTATGACGATGATATTAAGAAAGCGAAAGATATCTTGATGAAATTACTAGATGACGACGAACGTGTGTTAAAAGATCCAGAAGCATTAGTCGCGGTATCAGAACTCGCTGACAGCAGTGTTAATTTTGTCGTACGCCCATGGGTGAAAGCAGGTGATTTTTCAGCTGTTAAGTATGATTATACTGAAAAAGTAAAACTGACTTTTGATAAAGAAGGTATTTCTATTCCTTATCCTCAGCAGGATGTGCATTTGCATACAGTAGAAAAATAAACTGTATTTTGGGGCGGCACTTTTCCTGGCCTGCCTCAGGTTACAATCTCTTGCGCAAACGGCGGAAAATATAAATCGGTTCCTGCTAGAACTAAACCTGTTGTCGCTTGAACGCGCATCAGTCACTCTTATTCTAGTTCATTTAGCGTTAATTTTATTTCATTGCGTACAGCATCTATTTCATTGACGAGGATATTCGTTGCATCTATATCATGCGCCATAATTTCCCGGTTTTTTTGCCATGTGTCTTTTAACTTTTACGCTTGTTCTTCTGATGATTTGCTAATTAAACTACCAAGATCGACAATTAATCCAATCTTTACCCAACCCTTTCTTGGGCTACCTTCTTTAGTGTCCTTATCATAATGTGCGGCATAGATTATTTGCTCAAGTTCAGCCAACACTGTTAAAACCTCAAATGAAGCGGCTCTTATATTACTGTTATCTTCCGTTACCTCCAGACGCCATGCATTATAGCTAAAACCAACCACCGCAAAGACAACACTAAAAATAGCAGTGACATAATATACTTTTAATTTATCTTCCAGTTCCATTGAGTTCTAAGTCAGTAGTTTATTGTCGATGATATTATGTGTTAACGGCGTTTGTAATTCGATCTTCTGCTCTTCTGCTACTTCATAGGCAACTCGTTTTATCAGACATTCTACTTCAAGCATCTGATATAGATTTTTTAATTTATAACCAAGACGCCAGTTCACTGCATGATCACCTGTCTCCACGACACTAATTTCCGGATCACGATCTGCATTGAGTGCATTTGTCTCTTTGCAAGTTTGTTCCCATATAGTCTTTAACAAACTTTCAACTATATCTGCGGGAACTCCATAAGCTATATTGAAATGTACAAATTGCATCAAGCCGCTCGCAGCGGCCTTTACTTAAAACCTCAAGCTTACTATTACGCACAACCGTATTTGGTAACACAATTAAATGACGTGTTTTAAGATCACGAAAGGTGGTGCGAGTTAATGTTGATTGCACGACTATTGCTAAAAGGTTTTGTTCATCAATTTTAACAACCGCTCCCGGTTCGATATCGCCATTATATAATAGTATAAGGCCACTAATATTATCTGGCACCCAAACATCCTTTGTGGAAAAAATCAGAATAGCTAAAATACCAAGTACACTGGTTGCCTTAAGCCAATCATTCATTCCCCAAATATCGATGACGATAACAATAGATGCGATAACCGCAATCAATGTAATGAGCAGAGAAAATATTTCAGATTGGTAGGTTTCATTATGATAGTTAACACCATCAATTTCCTTTTCTCGACCAAACTTTTTAGAATGAAAATATGCAATAGATGGCTTAAAATAAAAGCTATCAGAAAGGTCAAACCAGTCAACGATATTTGCTTACTCCAACCGGCAATAAACAAGGCCTCGATATACAGTAAGAAAAGAATAATATTGATGGCTCGAAGTGCATACAGTTTAGAACTGACAGACTTTTTATCATTACGTTTAAAGCCAAGCACTAAAGGTCTTGAAAAGATAAATAATAATAAGTTAATTGATAAGACTGAGTAATCAAAAGCACTAAAGCTTTCAAGACCTATTATTGTTATCGGCATAATTACATTACCAGTGAATAAGCAAAGTTCTGAAACCCATTAAGAATGGGACCAAGTATCTTAAATAAAATACCACTGGCCAATAATATAACAAGTATGATCATTCCGTAAGGTTCTATCTTCGAGTAACGATAAGCTAGTTGTGTTGGTAATAACGAAAATACTACACGGCTACCATCTAGCGGAGGCAAAGGAAACAGATTTAGTATCATTAATAAGCTATTAATTGCAATTCCAGCACTGGCCATGAAAAGCATAATATTAGCTACAACATTACTTTGATCTGCCAAAACAATAATTAACTTCATCACCATTAGCCAAAAAATAATCATGATTAAATTTGCAGCGGGACCCGCCAACGCTACCAACGCTATATCCCGTTTTGTATTTCTAAGTTGATTCCAGTTTACTGGTACGGGTTTAGCCCAACCGAAGATAAAACCACTTAGAAAAAAGGTGGCTAATGGAATTGCAATCGTACCCATAGGATCGATATGCTTTAACGGATTGAGTGATAAGCGCCCCATATTCTCTGCAGTCGGATCGCCTAACTGCTTTGCCGCCCAGCCGTGCCCTACTTCATGTAAGGTAACAGCAAACAACACGGGGATAGCCCAAATAATTATTTGATAATAGAGTGGTAATTCAGACATGTATTTATTCTTGTGAACCTGGCAACCAGCCTTCACTGTCAGGAGATTTTTCATCTTCTGTTTTTCCAAAATGAGAAAATTCAAATGCTTCTGTATCCAATAAATGTGACGGAACAATATTTTGGATACTACTAAAAATAGTTTCTGTGCGCCCAGGATTTTCCTTATTCCAGTCTATTAACATTTGTTTTATTTTCTGACGCTGCATATTGTCTTGCGAGCCACATAGAGTGCAAGGAATAATGGGAAATGCTTTTTCTTCTGCATATTTTTTTATGTCTATCTCGGCACAATATGCAAGCGGCCGAATAACTACATTCTCACCATCGTCACTTAATAGTTTTGCTGGCATCGATTTTAATTTTCCACCATAAAACATATTCAGGAATAAAGTCTCAATAATGTCATCACGATGATGGCCTAAAGCAACTTTTGTATACCCTTGTTCCTTGGCAAAACGATAAATAATACCGCGCCTTAATCTGGAACAGAGACCACAATAAGTTTTATTTTCTGGAATAACACGTTTAACAACACTGTAGGTATCTTCTTCAATAATATGGTATTCGATACCGAGTGCATCCAGATAATCTGGCAAAATATGTTCAGGAAAACCCGGTTGTTTTTGATCCAGATTAACGGCAATTAATTCAAAATTAATAGGGGCACTACGTTGAAGATTTTGTAAGATATCTAACATCGTATAAGAGTCAGCGCCACCTGACAGACAAACCATAATTCGGTCGCCTTCCTCTATCATATTAAAATCGGCAATCGCACGACCTACATTTCGCCGCAAACGTTTTTGCAACTTATCGTAGTTATATTTTTCTTTACGTTGAACGGCTGACATTACTTAAATCTGACTACCCATACCAGTACAGGGATAACTTTTTATTAGAGCCTCTAGCGTCAAAGTTTGTGCTGCTTCATTGGAACGTAATTTTTTATTTTGTAAATAGACATGCACATTTTCAGTCACTTCTTCCCTTGGATTTGTCTGAGGGTTAATACAAAAAAACGGCTGACTTTGTTCTTCCTGTTGCTTTTGCATAACGGCTAATACCAAACCAACGACATATTGCATACATGGGGTACTTGGCGCACCTGGAAGTGAGTCCTTATCACAACGTTCTAAAAGTTCACCTGCACTTAATAGTTGCTCTTCTTCCTCGGCTAAAACAATATTACTATTCAATAATCCTGCGCATAACAGGATAAACATTAATTTCTTTAATAGACTCATTTCTCTTCCTCAATAATAACCGCTTGTAGGCGATTTAGTTTATCATTTATCGACACTCAATAAATGTCATGAAAATGAAGGTTCTGACGCGTTATAGACGCCAAGACACCGTTTATTACAAATATGATTTGATACTTTAGTTTGGATAGTTAAAACAATGGAATCGTTCACTTATTTATTAAGGAACCTCTGATTAAGTCTGGGTCGAACAGATTGTTGGTTAAAAGATTCTAGTTCAAGGCGTGAAACGCGCGTAATAGCAGGGCTATTGCGAAGTTTTACAACGCAGAAATAGGATGTTTTAATTGCAAGATGTCGATTCATGACTTAATCAGAGGTTCCTTGAATATAACGGTTAAGAATCAACTTCTAACAAGTGAAATCAGGACAATGACAAATAAAACCACCATGGCGATTGGTATTAACGCACCTTTCCAATCAGGATTTTCCGCTTGCTGGCTATCCTCCAAGGCATTTTTAGCTCCCGGCCCCCAAAAATATAGAACTGCAAATATTGCAAGTCCAACCATTGCTTGTTCCCATACTGCCATAATCCCGTTATTTCTCCTTATTTGTCAGCTAATGAGTATAAATTAATTCTTATTTGGATCACAAACTATGCTGCTAATTTTTGACTTCTTTTAGCAACAATCCTCCTTTACACTTGTTAATAAAAAAATAATCAAATTATTCTTTATGGATCACAATGCTCTCAATGATGGCCTAATATTACTAGCATTATCCGTGCTCGTTGTCTGGCTATTTAAACGAATCAAATTACCATCGATTTTGGGCTATTTATTTGTTGGTACGTTAGTCGGACCTTTTGCTCTAGGATGGTTACCTGAAGATGGAAGTATTCAAAAACTAGCCGAAATAGGCGTGGTTTTTCTATTATTCATGATCGGCTTAGAGTTTTCATTGTCTCGGCTAATTGCAATGAAAACAACCGTTTTTGGTCTTGGTAGTATCCAAGTCATTATATCGACAATATCAGGTGGTATTATTGCCTGGTATACGGGCATTAGTTGGCAGGGAGCACTGGTCGTTGGTGGCGCACTTGCTCTCTCTTCTACCGCTATCGTTGCAAAACAATTAACGGATCAGTTAGAAATGCAGGCACCTCATGGACAGCTCGCTATCTCCATTTTACTTTTTCAGGATCTTGCCGTTGTTCCATTATTGGTTATTATTCCAATACTCAGCATGAGCAATGAACAGTCTTTAGCTATGCCTATCATTATTGCTTTGGCTAAAGGTTTTCTTGCATTTTTTATTATGTTCCAAATTGGTCATAGACTATTAAGACCGTTTTATCATCTCGTTGCGGCAACACGATCAGCTGAAATTTTCACACTTGCAACATTACTTGTGTCTTTAGCTGCTGCCTGGTTAACAAACCAACTCGGTCTTTCACTTGCATTAGGTGCTTTTCTAGCCGGACTTATGTTGAGTGAAACAGAATATAAACATCAGGTTCAAGCGGATATAAGACCTTTTAGAGATGTACTGATGGGCTTGTTTTTTATCAGTGTCGGTGCATCAGTAGATATCTCAATCATATTGAAGGAATGGTTTTGGATTGGGCTGTTAACATCAGGCCTAATTATTGGCAAAGGTACTGTTATTGTAATATTAACTCGTCTTGCTGCTTATGAATTTCCAACCGCATTCAGAACAGGACTAATACTTGGACAAGCCGGCGAATTCAGTTTTGCAGTGCTTGTCGTCGCCATAAGTAATCATTTATTAACACTGGAAGAAACTCAACCCATCATTGCAGCGACTTTACTGAGTATGATGATCACGCCAATTTTAATTCGTTATAACGGACATATAGCTGAATATTTATTTCGTGGCACATATAAAAGTGGATTAAATGCACCTACTAAAGAACTTATTTTGGCATGTGCAAACTTATCCGAACATGTCGTAATTTGTGGCTTCGGTCGTATTGGACAGAACCTCGCCAACATACTCCGCGAAATGAAAATTCCCTACGTAGCATTGGATCTCGATCACAGTTTAATTCGAGAAGCATGGGAGGCAGGTGAAAATGTTTTTTATGGAGACAGTACACATACGGAAATACTGCAGAAAGCTGAAATTGAGTGTGCCAGCGCATTAATCATCACTTTTGATGATGCTCAGATCGCTGAACACATTATTCATAGCGCACGTTCAATCAATAAAGAAATTCCTATTATCGTACGAAGCAAAGATGAACAGCACATGGATTTATTACATGAAGTCGGTGCTAATAATGTCATACCAGAAAGTTTTGAAGCCAGTATGATGCTTGCTATCCATGTGCTTCAACATTTAGGAATTTCTACAGATCAATCTATGGCTTTTGTTGAGCAAGCTAGGAAAGATGAATATCGACGTTTACGTGGTTATTTTCGCGGAGAAACATCCCTTGGTTTTGATGAAACTTACACATTGCGATTACATACAATCATCTTATTACCCGACAGTTATGCCGTAGGTAAATCGATAAAGCATATTAATTTCACACAAACTGACACAACGCTATTAGCTATAAGACGAGGCCGAGATAGACTCGATAACTTCGATGAAACATTTCTATTTAACAGCGGTGATGCTGTCGTTATTGAAGGGACACAAAACGCAATTTTAAATGCGGAAAAAAGATTATTGGCGGGATAATATTATCCTATGTTCATAGTACTTAATTTATATTATTTACATCTTCCTTTTCATGTCGACCTATTGCTTCATCAAAATCACTTACAATACGATTAACAATAATTGAATTTCGATAAAAATCAGCATGGAGCGGCACACGAACTTTAACCGCTGCTTTTTCACCGCCACGACCATCAGAATAAATAACGACATCTTTACTATCAACGTATCTTGAATTCAATTTCATCCTACCATCTTCGAAAACAAATAATGTCTCTTGAAATTTAGGCGAATCGCCAGATCTTATAGTTGTTGTACAAGCCGTATTCAGAAAGAGAAAAGTAATTATTGCAGAAATAGGCATTAGATATTTATTCATATTTTCTCACATATAGTTATGTCTTATTTAAACTATATAACTAATATGAAATATTGATGTGCGCTAATTCACATAATGAAACAACATATGAGTAGCAAGTCTCATTTACTAATAAAAGATAATAATTACGACGCTTATATATAAATTAAAAGCCAGATTCTCTTATAAAAACAGAAGCAACTTTTTTATACATCCTTTCAATATAACTTTCAGCTTCTCCCTGCACATGCACAACACCACGTATCATTTTATCAACACTAACATCTTCAACCTGACTAATTGAAAATCTCACCTTATAAGCTGATTTATCAGGAACTAATTGTTGTCGTTTATCAAACTGAACAGGCACTTTCCCACCATAAATTGATGCTAATTCAGGTATATCCAGTACTTTAAGATTCGCCAGCTCAATATCTTTAACATAAGCCCATACTGGTTCTAACCGTGGATTATCGGGAATAAATCTAGCACTGGCTTGACCTTTAATTCGTGATAAGTCTGCAGTAGTAACGATGCCTTCAATTATGGGTTTATCAGCTTGAACTATTGTTGCCAGTTCATCGGTATGTTCGCCCTGCATGGATTCTTGCGTAAGCGTGGTATTACCTAGTTTGAGTTCACCACTTTCGCCATGGGAAATAATGTGGATAGCATCGATATCGGTACGTGTTTCAAGAATATTGGCGATTTGTTCAAGACCATCTGAATTGCCATCGATAAATACTAATTCAGCATCACTGCTAACTTCTGCGAGTAGGGATTGATAGTCTTCGACGCTTTTGTCGATAAATATAATTTCATTTCGGTCTGCGGGGGGAACCAGACCAACTAATGCGGCCGCGAGTTCTTCAGCCTGTTCATTTTCATCATTAACAGCCTGTGCTTGTAAATTTTCGGGAATGAGTGCTTGCTCTGCTTGTTCTTGTGCTACGTTGTCAGCAGCTATTTCTGCACCGGTGACAACACCAGCAGCGTCGAACATGATCCGCGGTTCCAGCGCTTGCAATGAATCAGAAACACTCATCTTCTGTGAGCCGTAACTGTCATGCGCGCCTTCATAAGCGAGCTTGGAGCGATGCTGCTTTAGATGTTGTACTCTACGCTTTATAAAATTAAGCATGTATCCTTTTGTTCTATGCCCAATTACGAACATAAAAACTCTTTTTTTTGGCCAAACTATAACTATATTATGGCAAATTTTATTCCATATTCTTAAATTAATTCCCTATAAAACTATCGAAAATTCAATTATTTGCGATGAACAACACATTCTGCGTTAGATTGGTCAATAAAACGTGATCTAGTTCACATTATTTTTTAGAAAACATCCTTTATTTCTATCGATCCCGCGCTGTTTTTATTCGTTTTTATTCTAAGCAGATGAATTTACTAATAACTTTTGCATATAGATGCGCTATTGCGTCGTCAAAATGAGACATACCATAACAATAATTCACCACGGCATGCTTTTATCAGCTTGAAGATGAAAGTAACATTTAGAATTATTCAAAATAATAATACTTGGAGTAACGACCGTGTTAAATAACAAACAGTGCAATATCTTGTTTCTATGTACTGGCAATTCAGCTCGTAGCATTATGGCGGAAGCTTTGTTAAATCATCTTGGAAATGGAAGATTTAAGGCATTTAGCGCGGGAAGCAAACCGAAAGCCCATCCTCACCCAAAGGCTGTAGAATTACTTAAAAATAATAATTTAGGCAGTCCGAATTTCCGTAGCAAAAGTTGGGATGAATTTTCCGAAACAGATGCCCCAGAGATGTATATCGTTATCACTGTCTGTTCAAACGCAGCAAATGAAAGTTGCCCACTTTTTCCAGGAGCCCCTATATTACTACACTGGGATTTAAATGATCCCGCACGCGAATTTGATTCTGATGCAGAACAAACCCTTGAATTTCAAATAATATATAAGGAACTACAACAACGAATTCAAAAATTGATTAGAGTATTGGATGAACAAATACATGACGATATATTAAATGAAAATTTAAAAACACTTTCCGACTAATTAATCATCAATGAAAGTGCGACAGTAAAGTTTATTCATGTAAGAATTACCCCATGTAATCATCACTTAAAGGGTTATGTAATATGACACGTCCAATCCAAACCTTGTTATGGATGAGCCTCTTCACCATCCTTGTCATCACCGGTGCATTCTTTTTAGCAGAACCTTTACACCAGGCATTTACATCCAATGTTGTTTTTAACGGCATAATCATGGCTGTCCTGGTTATCGGTATCGGTATTAACTTTCGTCAAGTCTTGCAACTCTATCCAGAGATCGCCTGGATAAAACATTTTCAATCCGATGCAAGCACCGCGAGTAAGGTACAACCAAAGTTACTCTCATCTATGGCTCGATTATTAGAAGGAAAAGAAGATCTAAGCCTTTCAACCAGTTCAATGCACACCATGCTTGAATCACTACGTACACGTATTGATGACTCACGTGACTTATCGCGATATATGATCAGTGTATTAGTGTTTCTTGGTCTGCTCGGAACATTTTGGGGGTTAATGTCGACAGTTAGTGCGGTAGGTAATCTTATCGGTGGTATGTCAGTTGAAGCCAGTAGTGGTGAAGCAATTTTTGAATCACTAAAAAATAGTTTGGCCGAACCACTATCCGGTATGGGTATCGCGTTTTCTTCTTCTTTGTTTGGACTATCAGGATCTCTCGTTGTCGGTTTTCTTGATTTACAAGCAGGCCATGCGCAAAACAGATTTATTAATGAACTTGAAGAATGGTTGTCCAGCAGTACGCGTATCTCTAGCGGTATTATTGGTGAGGAAGGTGGTGCTATTGGTGCTCCCGCTTATGTACAAGCTCTATTAGAAAAAACCGCTGATGCTTTGGAGAAAATGCAACGCGCGAGTTCATCCGACGATAATCATCGTGATTTAATGATTAAACAACTGGAAAATATGCGTAATACTTTTAATCGCTTTAATGAATTGCTCGATAAACAAAATGAGCGTTTTGAACAACTTAACTCAAGTCAAAATGAAATTGCACGCTTACTAAAAGCCTCCTCCGAACAACCACAACAAACATCGGATAACGAAGAACTACGTTCTGAATTAAGACTTTTAAGCAAGACAATAGCTAATGCACTTGCTAATAGAGGTAGTTCATGACGCGAGCACGTCGCAGACGTCCGCTCGATATCTGGCCGGCATTTGTTGATGCCACGGCATCCTTATTAATGGTCGTCGTCTTTGCTTTATTACTCACTATTATCGGACATCTGGTACTCAGTACGGCATTAAGTGGTCGCGATGATGCACTAGCACGACTTAGCAGCCGCATAAGTAAACTCGCTGAAATACTTTCACTAGAAAAATCAGAAAAATCAAAGCTTAAAGAACTATTGACACTACGTACAGCAAACCTAAACAAAGCTAATACACAAATTTCATCACAACTCCAAAGCATTGATAAAAAAAATAAATTACTCATTGAACATGAAGCGACGATAGCTAACCAACTAGAAATTCTACAAACACTAAAAATCGATATTGCCGCCTTAACTGCCTTACGTGAACGTATGACAGCAGAAATAGAAAAAGAAATTGCCGAACATGACAGTGTGAAACAAAAGTTAACAGAAGAAAGTGAATTAAACATTCTTAATCTCGCACAGATGGAATTGCTTAATCGACAACTACTCGAACTTCAGCAACAACTGTCCGGCATAGAAAATGCTTTGGAGATCGCAGAAAAAGATATCGCACTTAAACAAACAACCATAGATGATCTTGGTGCGCGTTTGAATACGGCATTGGCAAACAAGGCGCAAATGTTACAGCGCTATCGTTCAGAATTCTTTGGCCGCCTACGGGATGCCTTAAGTGATTACCCCGGTATACGTATAGAAGGCGATCGTTTTGTTTTTCCTTCTGAATTGTTATTTGAAACTGGCTCGGCTGAATTAGGTGTGACTGGTATAGAACAGGTAGAACATCTGTCGGAAACACTGAAAGAAATCTCAAAAATTATTCCGGAAGATATTAATTGGGTATTACGTATCGATGGACATACTGACAAACGCCCTATCACTAGCGGACAATACTCTTCAAACTGGGAACTTTCTTCTGCACGCGCAATTAGCATCGTACAAGCAATGATTAAGAATGGCATCTTGGCTAAACGCATGGCAGCTACCGGCTTTGCAGAACATCATCCAATCGACATAGACGACACACCTGAAGCCTATGCACGTAACCGACGTATTGAATTAAAATTAACAAGCAGATAAAGCTCGTAACTGATCATGCAACAATATTCAAAACACTTGAATGAAATATAAGAAACATTACAAATAGTAAGGTTGAGTTTTTTATATTCACAATTTAATTCTTAATTAACTTAATAAGCGAATCCAAGCATTTTGTTGCTTAGGAATTTAAGTGATTACGAATAAGACACACGCGCAGTAAATTTATAACCTGCTCCACGCATTGTTTTTATCAATGATGGTTGTCGTGGGTCTTGTTCAATTTTTTTACGAAGTTTGCCGATTAGTACATCAACACTTCTGTCACTTGGCATCCAGTCACGACCGGTAATATGATCCATGATCTGATCTCTGCTCAATACTCGATTTGCACTTTTAACAAGCGTTGAAAGTAACTGAAATTCATAACTGGTTAATTCAACTTCTTCACCCGTCGTGGATTTCAGTTCATGCGCTGTCATATCAAGTATCCAATCTGAAAATCTAGCGACTGATTTATCGGAATTATCTGATGTATCTGTATCAGACATAACTCGGCGTAAGACACTACGAACTCGAGCAAGTAATTCTCGCTCTTCAACGGGTTTCATTAAATAGTCATCAGCACCACCTTCGAGACCAACGATTTCATCCACTTTATCGCCCGAGCCGGTGACAATAATAATTCCTACATCAGACTCTTGCCGAAGTTTTCTCGCCAGTTCTAATCCATGTTCACCCGGCATCTGCAGATCGAGAATAATAAGGTTAGGTGTATAAGACTCCATACAACGGCGCATCTCTTCACCATTAGCGGCTGTTTTAACTTGATAACCCGCGAACGTCAGATAGCGATCAAGGATCTTGCTGATCCTGACATCATCATCGACGACTAAAATAGCTGCATCCTGACTCATCGTTGGATTATTTCCTGTCACAAAAGAAAAATAACTGACCTGAAAATACCTTAACTTACTTTTATTACATTAACATTAATGTTTATACTAACATATCGTCTTTAAAGATAATAACAGTTACAAATCATTACATAACGACATCATAGCTTAACTTCTCATCTCATCTCATCTCATCTCTATTATTAAGGATATGAAAAATGCAATTAAGTATTGTGAATAAGTATACACTTTCAGGGATCGTCTTCGGGCTTGCCTTTCCCTTGGTGGCATGGACGCTGGATACATTCTTATCCGGTTTAACGCTGTCGCCTGCTGCATTTATACTTATTCATCAAAATAATCCTATTCATTATATCGTTGATCTGGCCCCCTTTGTTCTGGGAACCGTCTTTTACTTTTTCGGTGCTGCTTACCAACTAGCACTCGACCGGAATCATTATTCAAACCTTATAGAAGAACATCACCTATCGGGAACAACAATACTTAAACTAATCATTTCTATCGTAGCAGCGTGTATATTAATATTTATTTTTCTCGGAAACTTTTCTCTCTATGAACAACAAGATACTTCTCATGATGAGCCTCTTAAGGTAGGCATTCTGCATTCACTTACCGGCACCATGGCCATTAGTGAATCATCGGTTGTCGATGCAACGCAAATGGCCATAGATGAAATTAATGCGTCTGGTGGTCTGCTGGGACGGCATCTTGAAGCGGTAGTTGTTGACGGTAAATCAGACTGGCCAAGTTTTGCTTCAGGAGCTGAAACATTAATACAGCAAGAAAAGGTCAGTGTTTTATTTGGTTGCTGGACTTCTGCCAGTCGTAAGATGGTGAAACCTATCGTAGAGCGATACGATCATTTATTGTTCTACTCGGTACAATACGAAGGTCTGGAACAATCACCTAATATCATCTATACCGGTGCAACACCGAACCAACAGATATCGCCCGCAGTAAAATGGAGCATAGAGCATTTGGGGAAACGGGTTTATCTTGCAGCTTCCGACTATGTCTTTCCACGGGCAGCCAATACGTTAATCAAAAAACAACTCACCGCTATCGGTGCAGAAGTCGTAGGAGAATATTACTTGCCGTTGGGAAGCAATGATGTTTCAGAATTAATTGATGACATCGCGAATAGCCAAGCTGATGTCATACTCAATACTATAAACGGTGATAGTAATCTGGCTTTTTTTCAGAAACTACATAATAAGGAAATTGAAACACCGGTAATGTCTTTTAGTATTGCCGAGGATGAATTACAACAAATGGATATTGAGGTAATGATTGGTCATTACAGTGCATGGAATTATTTTCAAAGTCTGGATACTCCAGAAAATCATCGTTTTGTTACAAACTTCAAAAAAAGATACGGTGCTAATCGGACCACCAATGCTTCTATGGAAGCCGCCTATCTTGGGGTTCACCTCTGGGCCAAAGCAGTCATCCATGCCAACACAACTGATACCTCGACTGTACGGCAAGCTCTCAAGGGCGAAAGTTATCTGGCTCCTGAAGGTAAAGTCACCATTAGCGCACTCAATAATCATCTTTGGAAACCACTGCATATCGGTCAGATTCAAGCCGATGGTCAGTTCAAAATTATCTGGAGTCAAACCAAACCCATTCGTCCGTTGCCCTATCCTTCGTATCGCACACAACAATCGTGGCAACGTTATCTCGACGAACTTTATCAGACTTGGGGAAATAACTGGGCGGCAACAATATCTGATCATACGGTGAAAGAAGCCACACTATGAGTATTCGTATTAAGTTGCTCTTGATCCTTTTTACATTCACGTTCATACCGTTGGGCATGCTCTCCATTCTGGCGATTAATAATGCCACTCAGACCATAGAGCATGAGGTTGAAAGTGCACTGAATAACCTGGTCGATGAAAAGGTTGGCTTGATAAACGAGTATCTGTTAGAAAAAGAACACCACGTAAAAATATTGGCAAACTTACCTATGGTTGTTAATGCATTGGAAAGCTTAACCACTGTTTTTGCCCAAGGTGTTACAAGTCCAGCTTATCTTTCTGAAGATATGGCAATCCGCCCTGCACTCAGGCGACTCAAAGAACAGTTTAATGCTTACGATTTACTTTTGATCGCAGCCAATGGCGATATTATCTTTACTGTTATTCATGAAGATGATTTTGCTACCAATCTTAGAACCGGGCTTTACCGTGAGACATTACTAGCATCGTCATTTGAACGAGCAGCATCCTTGCTGGAAAGTAGAGTTTCCCAATTTGAACCTTACGCACCATCACAAGGAAACATAATCTCGCCATTGGCTGCAATCAAAAATGAATTGCAAGGACAAGGACAAGGACAAGGACAAGAGGCACATAGCGCATTTATTACCGCTCCGGTGTTTAATGAGGATAAGTTTTTGGGTGTAGTCGCTATTCAACTCAATGGTAACGATTACTACCATCTTGCTACTGATTACACTGGTATTGGACGCTCAGGGGAAGTGGTTATTAGTAAGTTAGAAGATAACCATGCTGTCGTTATCGCCCCACTACGGCGTAACCCACTGGCCGCATTTAATCTTCGCTTCCCTATCGGATCGGAAATAGCCCGTCTGATTCAATCGTCTGTTTTGGGCGAGAAAGGTTCCGGTGTCTCGATCGGCTATGAAGGCACAGAGATTCTTGCGGCCTGGCGTTATATACCGGAGTTTCAATGGGGCATGGTTGTCAAAATAGAAACAGCAGAAGCCTTTGATGATGCAGTACAACTTAAACAGACATTATTGCTTCTCGGCTTCGGAATTTTGTTACTAGCGGTGCTGGTCGCCGTGTTTTTTTCCAATAAATTAACAGCACCGTTAGTTGCTCTTATCAAGGGTACTGAAGGGATAATGAAGGGTGATTATAACCAACAAATACAGATTCAAACATTAGATGAAATTGGTCAGTTAGGCTCATCTTTTAATCGTATGAGCACTCAACTAAAGCAGTCATTGAAAGAAAGAGAGGATGCAGAGAAGAGCTTAAAAAGAGTTGAAGATGATTTTCGTACCCTGGTTGGGAACGTTCCCGGTGTGACCTACCGCTGCGCATGTGATGAGCATTGGACGATGGAATTCATCAGTGACAACGTGGAATTACTTAGTGGTTATCCTGTCACTGACTTTCTCCAAAATACGGTGCGTACCTATGCCTCGATCATTCATGACGATGACCGGCAATTGGTGGAAGACATTGTTACGAAAGGCATTGAACAGAAAAAGACCTACACTATTGAATATCGTATTGTTAATGCTGATGGAACCATTCACTGGGTATATGAGAAAGGAAATGGCATTTTCGATGAACAAGACAAGCTACTTTATCTCGATGGTGTAATTGTCGACATTACTGAACTTAAACATGCGGAGAAGGCACTACTTGAGGCGAATGAAACACTGGACATCCGCGTTAAGGAACGAACTGCAGAACGAGAACAAGTTACTGCTGAATTATCCCAATTGATCAATACTGCCAATGCACCGATCTTTGGCATTGATACTGAGGGTAAGATCAATGAATGGAATCAACAGACTGCAAAAATTACCGGTT
>LWDU01032245.1_pt1 | contig 98782 bp, 74 predicted proteins | sample 727161 | NCBI WGS metagenome assembly LWDU01 (sample SAMN04566230, study PRJNA314399) | hydrothermal vent metagenome | isolation source: deep sea hydrothermal plume seawater | place: Mexico: Gulf of California, Guaymas Basin | collected 2004-07-11 | reverse complement strand
TAACTCTTCATCGTCTCGGGCTTTATTTTTTATCACCCGTCCTAAAACGCGGTGACAAATTTTTTGCCATGCTGTGAGTTCCATCAATTCTCACCTCTCTAATTATTATCTATTGATTTATTCAGCGAAGACCATCTACACGAGCAAGAATTTCGTGTGGTCGAACATAATATTCAGTAATGATTTGGCTCACTTGATCTGCCTTGCGGATATCGTTTAGAACCATCCATTCCAAAATTCTCTTTCTGGTTCTCAACTCACGTCGCATCTCCTCTTGACTAAAGTTGATTTTAACCATGATTTTCTCAAGCACATAGGATTTGCCGGAAAATATGAAATCATCATTTGCGACATTCCATCGGAATACTTCATTGGTAATGATTTCCATCGAGTTGGGGTCGATTCCAACGATTTCAACAATCTGCTTCGTACGGCGCACTCGTCGGCCATTGATTCTAGTTTGAATCTGAATAACACATGCTTCCAAAGCAGGAAGTAGAACTCGAGGAATATCGATCGGTTTATTTTCAAGCCTGTGGACAAGTGAAGGTACAGAATCTGCGTGAACTGTAGAATATGCACAGTGTCCCGTCGCCATCGCCTGAAATAGAACATAAGCTTCTGCACCACGAATCTCTCCGACAATGATGTATTCAGGTCGTTCTCTCAATGCAGCTTTAAGCAACTCGAATTCTCCGATTTCACCTTCGTTCGATTCGCCACCAAAACCTTGTCTGGTCAAACCCGCAACCCAATTTGGTTGTGGAATGTTAACCTCTCTTGTCGATTCGATCGATACGATTTTCATCTGCCAAGGGATAAAAATACACATTGCATTGAGTGTAGTTGTTTTCCCAGAAGCAGTACCTCCTACGAATAGCATCGGTATCTCGTTCTGGAATCCTATCCAAAGATAGGCTCCCATCAACGAGGACAAGGTTCTAAATGCAATAATATCACAAGGAGAGAATGGATCGTCTTTGAATCTTCGAATACAAAATGCTGAACCTCTAGTCGATACCTCTCGGCCTAACTTCATGACGATTCTCGAACCATCCATCAATGTCGCATCTAAAAGTGGTTCTGCGACCGAAATATGTTTTCCACAACGCTGAGCTAATTTGATTACATAACTTTCCAATTCAGGGTCTGTATCCCATGAACAGGTAGTCGCGACCGATTCAAATTTACGGTGATAAGCAAAGATGGGAACACCAGTGCCATCGCAAGATACATCCTCAACATTAGCATCGCTCATCAATACATCCATTTTACCATAACCAATCAAATCGCGGCGCAAATAATAGAAGAGTTTTGATTTTGCTTTTTTGTTGATTTTCATCCCATAAGACTTGATGACTTTATCCATACCGGTGCGTAAATATGCTCCTGGATCTGCATCTATTTGATCGATATTTGCTGTTAATGAACGAACGAAGATATCGATTAATTCCTCTCTCCATTCTTGTTCCTTCTTGTTTAAAGGAGGTTCAATAATTTGGTAAATAATATTCAGTGTGCGTTTATCGCGCACGATTCGGGCGAATGCGTGAGGTGGTAAAACAGGATATTTGTCAAGTTCCTCATACATTGCTCGCTGTTGGCCTTTTTGACGCTTCTGTCCGCCTTTACCTTTTCTCGCCATGTACTCGCACCCCCCTATCGCATTTGCTCACGAGCAATCAATGGTTAAGACCTTTCGTGTTTCAATAGGGGCCCTATGGGCCCAATCATAGGTCATCGAGCCAAGTCAAAACCAAAACCGAAAGGTCGACCAAATCATTATCGTTAGAGAATATGAAGTTGGACTCCTCTATAATACTCTCTAAACCCCAGCCCTTTTCCCGTTCATCCCTACTCTCGAAGGATTTTCTGTTGCCATCCTCTGCCCTATTGCGAGATAAAACTCTTTGAAAACGAGTTTCTTCAGATGCGGTAACCGCCACACTGAGAAAGTTATCTCCCCAGTGTTCAGCAAAGATTTTTTTCTCAGCAATACCTCTCATCCCTTCGATTAAAACAATGTCGTGTTTTAATAATAATTCATCTACATCCGAAATTAATCGAACGGCTAAAACATCATCACCGAATTTTGCTCGAAGATTAGAAGCGACTTCCCCGAAAATATTGGGGGATTCTGCTAAGCCTAAACGGCTAACTTCGACCCTAACCATATCGCCCATACTGCGTACTGGAATTCCTCTATTTGCAAGAACTGAAGCGAACTCACCTTTACCACTAGCGGGCATACCGCATACAGCAAGGACTAGTCCCATGAATAAGGGGGCAAGGCTCTCAGTTGTTGAAGGCTGCCCTTCCCCATTTGCGGTCGAGCAGTTTCATCAACAGTCCTGCTGCCGCGACTAGTCCGAGGCTCACCCATAGGATTCCTTTGAAACCGGCCTCCATTCTCTCGCTAGTGAATTCGACCGCCTCCGCATCAAGGCCTTTATCCTGAACCTGAGAGGCCCAATTCTCATAAAAGGAGACATCTCCTTGGGTAAATGAAAGTAAAAATAATGAAAGCAATGGAATTACAGTTCCAACCCAAAACCAGGACATTATTTTAGCATCAAAAATCGCTTTATTAGGCGCTAATCCCATCAAGAATGCCGTCAAGGAAACGATATAAATGCTATTTGCAATCATCACGACTAAAGCAACCGGTAAAACCGCCCATTCATCTAATCTCCAAGCCATTAAACAAACAAATATCACCGATATCCATGTGGTTGCCAAAAAGTAAACCACAACTTTTGCTCTGATCAATTGAGGTACCGATAAAGGTAGACAGTTCATATGTTCTGGCGAGTCCAATGCTGTAAGCCAAGAGTAAAAATTAAAGCCAAAGAATCCTAAAAATGGTGCGTAAGATAGTAGGTTTATCGGGATCGGAGCCTCAGCAAAATCGACTAACCAAGCCATCATCAAGAGGACGATTAAGGGCACGGAATAACTGATTGTCATCTTCTTCAAAGATCCGGATCTAATCAGGTCAACCGCTTCTTTGGCCACCAATAATCGCGTGGTCCCATTGCCTAAGAAGCGCAGCCTTTGATAGGCTGGTAGGAATATCTCTTGCTTTGAAACCACCTTTACCTCAAAGTCATCTCTTACCAATTTAGAGGCGAGGTATGCCATGAATATCGATGCTGAAAGTGCGGGGATCGCCCAGATAAATCCACCCGGTTGTTGTACTGCTAATCCCCAAAGAAAAGTCTCCCTCGGAACAAGACTCAACCCAATTATCGTCCCGAGCCCAATCACAGCAATTGGGGTGATTCGACTCATCCAACCGCCCAATAACCAAAGTGAACTTGCGATGAATGAGAAGGCGAGACCTTGGGCTAAGGTAACCACCATAGCCACCCAAGTATTCGGTAAACTAGTCCATTCCAATGGGGTGCGAACATCTGAAAAACTCTCTAGCCCAATCCCGATTGCCATCCCGGATATAACCGGGGTGAGAATCAACATCACATAATAGGATAAATCCTTGGAATAATAAGCAAAATGTGCGATTGAATTGCTCAAGGGCTGTAGAGCTGGCGATGCTAGGAGATAATTCTTGGAACCGGTTCTCGATAAAACTCTTTCACGCCCGATAAAGGCGAAGGAACCCATGCCTAAACTAAACATCAACAGCGGTAAATGGAGAGATAAACGCATCTCTTCCCAGCTGAAAGATTTTGAATCTGAAATCGTATCTGCACCTTGGGCTGCCCCTTCTCCAACCAAAAATTGTAATCCAATTGTTGCGACCATTGTTATCAATGCTATCATCAGAGGAAAAAGCATAATTCGACGCTTTTTTGCAAAATCCAAATTCTCTCGATATTCTTCTATGAACATAGCTTTGAAAGTGGCAAAAAACGCCCCGAATCCAGTAAGTGGAGTCAAAAGATGAGGCCCCCCTCCTGCACTATGTAAATCACCGATTTCGGCCGAGGGAGCCTCGGACCAATCACGGCTGCTTATCGAGGCTGACACACTCATTCCTCCTCGCTTACATCTTCATCACTCAAACGCTCGGCTTCCTCAATAGAGTGGCCAACCAATCTGATGAAAACATCTTCAAGGGTTTCATCTGAACTTTTCTTCAATGATTTTACAGTGCCCGCGGCCAAAACCTTGCCGCGATCGATAATAGCCATCCGATTACACATTCTCTCCGCCATCTCTAAAACGTGAGAGCAAAGAAAAATTGTTGCACCATCAGCTACTAAATCTAGTAAGTACTGGCGGCATTTTCTCTGGTAAATCGGGTCGAGATTGGCGAATGGTTCATCGAGGAATAATAATTTTGGTTTATGAATAAACGCAGAGGCTAACATCACTTTTTGGCGTTGACCTTTGGAGAGGTCTTTGCACATCGTGTCGCGCTTTTCCTCTAATCCAAACCAGTCTAACCAATATTCGACCTTTTTATTCAATTCATCAATATCGCGTAATTTTCCGACGAATTGCAAGAATTCACCGGGGGTAAGATAGGATGGTGGAGATTCTGACTCGGGTACAATCCCGATATTGGCTTTGAGCTTTTGAGGATCTTTTGCGGCATTGATACCTAAAACTTCAACCCCGCCAATAGAGGGTCGCAGTTGCCCGGTTAACAACTTGATAAAGGTGGATTTTCCAGCTCCGTTCGGGCCAAAAACCCCAAAGAATTCACCTGAACTAACCTTGACATCGAGTGGGTGTAATGCGATGAAATCGCCATACCTTTTTCCTAAATCTTTGGCCACGACCAAAGGTTCACCGTTCTTTGACATGCTTTGGTCGGAGAGGGGGGGCTCCTTCAATGTGTGCTTGGAAAGTTGATGAATCAAAACCCCTTGGCATCGACCATGAGCGATGTATTGACCACTGAAGAAATCCCCTGCGATAGCAACGAAGGTGCGATTGCAATGGTGACAATAAACCGACCGAACAAATTAAATTCGCTCAATCAAGAGGTCATGAACGAGATCAAAAAAATGTGTTCATGGGCTGAATCGAATGAAAAAATAAGATGTGTAATCATCACTGGTGCTAAACCATTACCTCCGCCTGAAGGAAAGCGACAAAAGCCTAATGCCTTTGTTGCTGGTGCAGATATTACTGAATTTATCGGGCAGAAAAGCGACGATATCAGAGCTCTTTTCAAGGATAATGGATGGGAGGCTCTCTGGAATTTATCTAAACCTACGATTGCAATGATTGATGGGTTCACCCTTGGTGGCGGTTTGGAAGTAGCTTGTTCATGTGATATCAGAGTGGCTAGTGAACGGTCGATTTTTGGCACACCAGAAATCAAGCTAGGTTTGATGCCAGGCGGTGGAGGAACTCAAAGGCTGGTCAATTTGATAGGGCTAGGGAAAACAATGGAATTGGTTCTAACGGGAGAAAATATTTCTGCTCAAGAAGCATTGGAAATAGGTCTTGTAAACCATGTTGTGAATCCCGATTTACTTGAAGAGAAAACGATGGCCATCGCTCAAAGCATCGCTTCAAAATCAATGCATACCCTTAAAGTTGCAAAGAACACAATACGCCAAAGTCTCGAAAATCCCCTTAGTGTAGGGGTTGCTATTGAAGCAGAGGAATTCGCTTCTTTATTCGATAGCGAAGATAAAGAAATTGGAGTTCAAGCATTCTTGAACCGCAGTGTTCCTGAATGGAAACACCGTTAATCATCTGACATCTCGCCCTTGAGTGCTGCAAGAGCACCCGATGCACCTGGCGGTGGTGGAAGCGGTAAAGGCAAACCCAAGTCACTAGGGCTTGGAACGCCTTCGGGCAGGGGAATAGGCATCCCCGGTGAGATTTTATTTTCATCAACTGAAACGAATCCATCATCGAGTGGGACTCTTAATTTGAGGATTGAAGTTTCGTTTAATCGGACTAATGTTGCACCATAAACGTGGCCAGGCTTAGCGGTTTCTGGCTCTTCCAAGACCGTATGATCATTATCTGTTGAAGTGATAAGAGTGACCAAATCCTCTCCTGCACTATGGTCCTCCCACATTTTTGCAGTCGAAGCACGAATATCTGCCATTTGATCTCGGCGGCGCTCTTCGATTCGAGCTCGAATGCGAGCATTTCGATCGGATTTTACCCGGATAGATGCTGCAATATCAGCATCTTCTATCGATTGGGCTGACACTTCAACCACAAATTCATCAGCAACATGAACCTCTTCTATTGTGACTTCGACCTCTTCTAGGCCATCATCTTCCTCTTCCTCTTGTTCAATTTCTTGGGAGGCTTGGACCTTGGCTAATTTCCGCTCGCGGAGACTTGCGCCTGCTAATTCATCTTTAACAACGGGTTCAGGGATGTCGATTTCTTCTTCTGTTTCGGTCACTTTTTCCTTTTGTGCCGGCCGAGGTTTTGCCACCGATTTGGAAGAGTCGCCTTGAACGACCCAAATCATCAAGAGAATTATGATTGTTCCAACTAACCCCCAGCGGCCATTTTCATCGAATTGACTCTGCATGGTAAGGAAAACTCCTACCGCGGATAGCAGAATGAAGGTGGTGATGATACGACTGAACTTCATGCTGCCCACCCCAAGCGAGAATGCTCACCCTCAAGAACATCACCCCAATCTGCCGATGGAATTCAACAGAGTTGCGAGTGCTCTTCTACGATGAGAATAGAGTTGTTTTTCCTCCAAACCGATCGCGGAAAAGGTTCGGCCATGGGTACTAACCTCACCAATTTCACCAATCGGTAATGCATTACCATCGCCATCTAAATCGGCTGGAATGAAAATCGGGTCGAAGCCGAAGCCGTCCTCGCCATCTTGGCTGTGGGCGATTCTTCCTGGGCAGATACCTTCGGCAACGATAGTTTGGCCACGATGGTGTAATACCGAGATTGCTTTGAATTCGGCATTTCTTAATTTCCCGTCTTGAATCGGATCATCACTTTTCAAATGATTTAGCAATTTTAAAACACCCTCATTTCCAATCGTATTCAATACATACGATGAATAAACCCCCGGAAAGCCATTCAGTGCTTCGATGAATAAGCCTGCATCTTCGACCAATACCATATCATCAGGATTTGGTAAGTGTTCTAAGGCCTGTTCGATCTTTGATAATGCAACCTCTTCCAAATCATCTGCTTGAGGTTCGATCGCATCGAATTCTAATTGTTTAACCTCTATTCCATGATGAGAAAAGTGCTCCTTGGCTTCGGCAACCTTGCCGGCATTAGCGGTCATGAACCATAGAATCATGATTCGACCTAATAATCGATAGCATTTTGGCTTTATGCCTATAGGACCACCTGATGAATTCTTTCCTTGCGGTTGCAATCGGTGGCGCGGTTGGTGCTACCTTGCGTTTTGCAATCTCTGAAGTAATCCAAACCCCATGGGGTACTTTTACTGTCAACATCATTGGTTCCCTTCTATTGGGAATATGCATGGCTGGTCTAGCAAATGAATTAATTTCAAAAGATTTGGCGATTTTATTGGGCACGGGCTTACTCGGCGCATTCACCACCATGTCGACCTTTTCACTCGAAACCGTTGAATTATGGTCTGATAATCCAATTCATGCGATTGGATACGCAGGATTAACGATGGTGATTTGCCCACTCTTAGCTCTAGCCGGTTGGAAAGCGGTAGAACTTACTGCTTGATGGCGAGCATTCTATCGAGTGCGATCTTCGCACCTGCCGCGACTTCTTTAGGCACCGAAATTTGATTTGGGTTTTCGCCTTCGACGATTCGCTCCAATACATCCATCAAAAATACTGGGTGAATCATATACATCGTCGAGCAAGGACACACGCTATCATCAAGACATTCCACACTCAGATTCTCATGTTCTTTATCGAGACGAGCCACCATATTGATTTCGGTACCAATCGCAATGTGAGACCCTGGTGCTTGTTGAGTTACATAGTTTCGAATGAATTGGGTACTTCCATTCGCATCTGCTGCTTCAACGATTTCAAATGGGCACTCTGGATGAACAACGACCAGCCCACTTGGGTGTTTTGACCTGAAGTCGTCGATCTGCTCGATTGTGAATCTTTTGTGAACACTGCAAAACCCATGCCAAAGAACGATTTTCACTCCTTCTGGCATTTCATTGACTTGCCCCGGGGTCCAAACAGCCATCTTTGAATGAGGAATTTTCATTTTGAGTGCAGTATTTCTACCTAGGTGCTGATCCGGGAAAAAAAGCACAGCGCCTTTTGGACCAGCTCGCTCATAGGCCCATTCAAGAATACCGACCGCATTCGATGAGGTACAAACCACCCCACCATGACGACCGACGAAATCCTTCAATTCGGCTGAACTATTCATATATGTAACCGGGATCAAAAAAGAGCCATCCTCGGATTTATCTATCGGATCTTTTAATCCAGTTTGTTCAAGAATATCGGTCCAAGCAAGCTCTACTTCATCCAGAACCGCCATATCTGCCATCGAACAACCCGCTTTTAGATTTGGTAAAATCACTCTTTGGTCATCTCTTGTGAGGATATCGGCGCTTTCTGCCATAAAATGAACACCGCAAAATACAATATTTTTTGCACTCGATGCTGCAGCCATTTCAGACAACATAAATGAATCACCGAGTAAATCTGCGTGCATCACTATTTGATCTCGTTGATAATGATGACCAAGGATGATTAAATCATCTCCGAGTATGGCTTTTAACTCACTGATTCTATCGGCGATAGCCTGCTCTTCCGCACCCATTTCATCGTTGGTGAAATCGATTGAACACATCGGCAATGACATAGTCATGAGTGGTGCCTCAGTCTATTGGAAGGGGTACTCCTTTTTGAACAAGGCGCATCTAGCATTTGAGTGATGGAGACTTGGATTCAGGTTGAACGGCTTCACCTCGGGGCTGAAGCGGAGGTCAATTCCGGGTTTTGGTACGGGAAGCCAGCGATCGAAAAAATCCGTCAACCGCGCACTTGGCGCCACCCAGATCTTGATCGAAGATTAACCAAAAAGCGTATGACATCCGAGGTCAAACTAATGATTAAATTACGCGCTAAAGGCGTTGAAATTCCAGCTATTTGGGATGTAGATTTCGAAGAGGGACGAATCGTCATGGAGCGGATTGAAGGCCAACAATTAATGAGTTTTTTGCGTTCAAATAAACAAACCCACCATGTTTTAGAAAAGGTTGGTAGAACGATTAGGAAATTACACCGTCAAGCGGTTGTCCATGGCGATCTCTCAACGAATAATATTTTGATCGATCAACAAAACGAAGCGAAATTGATCGACCTTGGATTGGCGAACATGGATTATGAAGTTGAGTCTTATGGAATTGATTTACATGTCCTTCACGAAATTCTAAGAGCGAGTCATCCTGAAATTGATGGCGCCATGGAAGCCGTGATCAAAGGCTATCTCGCATTGGATGAAGAGTACGGTGCTCCTGCCTTAGCACCTGGTGGCAAACCTCCTACCGCAAAAGAGGTAGTTAAGCGATTAGAATCGATAAAAACCAGAGTTAGATATCACGGCGGGTAACTAAGCCTTTCTTGATTCGTATTGGCGTTGCATTAGATTTATGAAAACTAAAGAAATCACCAAGATTACACCGATTTGTAATGTGGTTGACGCATATGATTTGAGCGTGACTTCTTTTTGTTGAACTTCAACGCTTACCGTGCCATCTTCATTCATTTGGCGATATACATAATGGTTTTCTAGAACCATTGGCGACCATTGATCTAAATCGTCAGCGGTTAGTGGTTCGGTTATATTTCGAGCCAAATCCAATAATAAAATTTCTCGGTCTTGGTATTTGGCGCTTGCATTTTGTGGATCGATAGTTTGGTAGGTGGACCACATCAAAATTCCTTTCCCAAGATACGGATCTTGAGCCGCATATTTTGGATCGGAGGCGAGGAAAGATTCGCCACTCTTTCGATCGAGCAAAACCAATCTAGAAGTGGCGTTAACATCTACTGTTGCTGCTAAGTAATCATCATCCAATACAATATCTGTAATCGATGCATTTCCAATATCGACGAATAAACCTGCTTGTGCGAGGACCTCATCCTCACTTATGGGCGCTTGCACATTGAGTGGAATTGAGATTAAACCCTCTGCTCCCATCAAACCTAATTGAACCGAGGAAGGTTCACTTTCTAGAACTAAAGCTATGGATTCGCCACTCGATTCAAATAATAGTAATTTATCACCATTTGGTATAATTGGACCATTTACTGGATTACCTTTTAAATCGAAGTACTGTAAGCCATTTGAATCGATTAATACTATGAATTTATTTGATATCAGTCCCACATCTTTTGGATTTGAAACCGATAATTCCAATGTTTTCAAATGAGGTTGATTCAAATTTACAAGCCACATTGTTGATTCGTTTGCCATCAATAAATTATCACCCTTTACATCATAATTTGAATTAATATCCATTATCGGCTGGGTGATTTGTAATTCGTTTTCAAGATCCGACAAATCATGAACAACTACTAATGCACCCGTTTCTCTATCATCGAGGGTGACCAACCATCCGTCGGCTGCGGCTATCTCCACCGGTGTATGAACGCCGTTAGCAGGTAATGATTGATGGGTTAAATCCCAGGTAATAACCCCCGCAACAACCAATATTACCGCCGCAAGAATGGCACCTGTTTCTTTACTGGAGGGTTTCGAGTAACGGGAAAGTGTACTCTTTAATCCACTTCCAAAAATAGTGAAAGCCTTTTTTGGATTCGTTAATACCGTGGCTAACCTGGCATTAATTGTTCTTTCATCCAACACTTTCCAAACTGGATTTGCAAATTTATCAGAGAGATTAACAGCAAACGCAGCAACCACCATTCCGCCAACAATATCCAAGAACCAATGTATGCCGAGGTAAATGATGCAGAATGATGTCAATAAGACATAAACAAATACCAACCGCCGATATACTAACCATCGGCCATCGACATCATGACGAACTAAACAAAGCCATACTGCGAAAGGAAAACCAATGTGCAAACTAGGCATACCATTCGTGAAAGGATCGATTCGAGTGAACCAATCATTGATTTCTCCAGTCAAATCATAAGCGAGAGTTTCCATCTCAGGAATGTGATCTCCGGTAACTCTAACATTGAAAAATAAGTAAAATGGAATCGCTAAAATATATACCCAAAAAATAGTCAAGCATATTCGATCGGCGAGATATCTATCATCGAAATATGCAAAGTAAAATATTGAAACATAGCAAATTACCATGAATCCAACCACATAAAAGTGGGTTAGGAATGTTGTAAGCCAAGCGGCTTGGAATGTTTGTTGGACCCAAAGAACCATGTCTCCTTCGATGGCATATATCCACGGGGTCATATCCAAACCGGTATTCGCCATCAATATTCGATCGATCTCATCGAGGAAATCCTTGGCATTATAAATCAATAGAACCATCATAATGTGGATCCAATATCGACGTATAAAATCGATAAAACCGTGCAAGGTTATTTTTGCCCACGGTGGTTTGACCACAGGCAGAAGCAATACGCCGATTGCCAAAGCCGAAATCAACCAAGTCAGATAAACTCCTTCCATGGTACTCCCCTCCCATTCGGTCGTGGCTCACACCTATTGAAGTGACTTACTATTACCAAGCGCCGTGAACATAGGTTTTCCCGCCATCTGGATCTTGCTTCTCACCAAGTTTCCACAAGCGTTCAAATCGGTAAATTCCTGATGAGCAACCTTGAACCCATTCGAATGAAAGAGCATAATTCCCAATTGTCCGAACCGTCGGTTTTTCCCTAGGTAAATTTTCGATAGTGTGGCGTAGCATCATAGAGGTTTCATCTTCATTGCGCTGAGGTGAACATGAAGCACAAGGGCAAGCATGCCGGATATCATCATATGGGATAGTGTGATTTGTGCCATCGTCCCAATCGAGAACCATATCGGTATCTCGGCGTTCTAAACGAGTGAGCTGTGGCAACTTATCACCTCAAATAATTTCCAAACCAGGGCTGGATGAAGATTTTTCAACTTGGTCTTTAATTGCAGAGACTACATCTGCAAAGGCCAAAGCAGATGCGCCTTCAGGTTCACTCACAATTCGGTGGACCCCATCATCTCCACCCCGGACGAAACCTGGGTCGAATGGTAATGCTCCTAGGAATGGCACATTGAAATCATCGGAGATCTTCTTGCCACCGCCTGCTTTGAAAATATCTAAAGTCGCACTCCAAAGACCCGAATCATCTGCTGTAGCATTGATTGTTTTTCCTCCTGGACCGAATAATTCAATATCTTCGTTTGGCATTGATTTTCCATGAATAGTATAACCGCTCATGTTTTCAATTACTCCTAGTACATCGACCTTTAGTGACTTTGCAAAAGTAAGTGACTTCCTTGAATCCAATAATGCAACATCTTGAGGGGTGGTAACGATGACCATTCCAGAAATATCAGGCAAACTTTGAGCGACTGTTAGAGGCTCATCTGAAGTTCCCGGTGGGAAATCGATAATCAAATAGTCCAAATTACCCCACTCGACATCGCCAATAAATTGCTGGATCGCGCCGAGTTTTATCGGTCCGCGCCAAATTACCGGCGTATCTTCATCTTCGAGTAAAAAAGCCATCGAGATGACCTTAACGCCTAGGTGACCTTTAGCTGGATGGATTCTTCCATCCATCACATCGAGGCGATGACCATCAAGACCCATCATCTTTGGAACATTTGGACCGGTAATATCGATATCTAAAAGACCGACCTTCAAGCCCTCCTGAGCTAAAGATAGAGCAAGCCCTGTTGCGACAGTAGATTTGCCAACCCCGCCTTTTCCAGATAAAACCATGATTTTGTGCTTGATCGCCTTACCCATTTGAGCGATAGACATCTTTCTTTTCATCTGATTATACGATTGTTCCATCCGCTTTTGGTCTTCGACCGAAGGCGCTGAATCTGCTTGTCCGGGGAAATTTACCTTAACTGGTGAGTCAGCCATCAGTCGGCTGGGCGAGAGAGTCATACTTCAACCCTCTTTCAGTAAGGAATTGCAATATTACTGCTACTAGAACCCAAATCCCTATCGTCCAAGATTCATTCATTCCAGCATAAGCCCATCCAAGACCAGCCGATAAGAATGGAACTGGGATTCTTGCGTGTATTACATTTCCTTGTAATAGGTGAATGAAGTAGCCTGCGAATAAAGTTTGAAGCGTTATAAGAATTGCAATCAAGCGGAATAAAAGCACATAATCATTTGCAGCAGCAATAATATGAGAAACAAAAAGAATTACATAAATACCAACATAGGCCAGTATTGGTTTCCACATATGGCCATTCGAGAAGGGTCAGGTTCTTATGGGTCACTCAGGGACGAGTTTTCATGAAAGTCCTATTCGTTTGAAGTATTTCTATCTACAGCAAAACAGGTCAAAAAAAGAAAAGAAAATTTGAGTTGATAAGGCCGATTCAATCAAATAGTGTCCTCTGATGGGAGGCCTGTTCTGCGAGAGTAGTGTAGTGGTTATCACCGGGCGTTGCCAACGCCTGAACCCGAGTTCGAGTCCCGGCTCTCGCATTCTGTTGAGTAATGTTAAGAACATGCGATAGCCTTAGTCGAGCATTTTTTCCACTTCGTTCTCAAGCCTACTCTCCTCCCGGCTCTCGCATTCTGTTGAGTAATGTTAAGAACATGCGATAGCCTTAGTCGAACATTTTGTTCACTTTGTTTACAAGCCTGCTCTCCTCCCGGCTCTCGCATCTCAATACCTGTATTGGCGTGCTAATATCCCGCACGAGCACCATTTGCAATGTTAATGCCTAAACCAACGAAGGTAAAAAAATCAAATGATTTCACTATCGGCGTCTGGCAGTTTACCTTCAAATACCGCAGCTAATTCTTCGATATCTATTAAGCCATCATGGTTGGTATCAAAGAACTCAAACATTGCCTTTACCGCATCTCTGTCCATTTCTAAATCATGCTCTCGAATCAAGGCGATAAAGTCGGAATAAGCCCTTTCTCCGCGCTCGCGTAAGGTGTGCTCTTTGTCTGCGGTCTTGATTAGGCCATTGAATAGTAATGGTGCGATTGTGACGGTTGTAATAGCTACTAAAATTATTGCCGAATTCGTTGCATCATCAATTATCATTAATTTTAGCCCGATTGCAGATGCTGCAATAATAAGTGATAAGCGGGCTGAAAGCAAACTACCTGCAGCAAAAGTTTCACGCCAACTAAATGCGAATCTAAACAGTAGAGATGGTACCATTTTCACGATTATTGCTATAAACAAAAGAATTGGTACCAGCAATAATGCATCGCTTGATTCAAGCAATACTGGTAGGTTGAATCCAACACCGACCAATACAAAAAAGATTGGAATAAAAAATGAAAATCCAAAGGCTTCCAATTCTTTTTCGATTCTACGATCCGGTGCTTCGGTCAACAACGAAATAATAGTACCAGCGATGAATGCCCCAAGGATCATTTCCGCTTCTAAAACCTCTGCGATTACGATGAATGATATGAGCAATACAAGGCTGGCACGCAATTTTATCTGTGCGGTTGCGTGTGATAGTTCTTCGATAATTTGGGTTACCCACTTTATTTTAATCAGTGCTTTACCGGTACGATAAATGAATGCAAAGGCAAAGAATAGTAAAAACACCAACATCATCTGTATATTCAATACACCTTTAGGATAATAGGATGCAAAAATAGAGATTAATAGCATTGTGATGAAATCGGCCAATAAAGCGGTCAAAAGAACTGTTTGACCAAATGGTGAATCAACCATTTTCTTCTCTTTTAATACCGGTAATACAACACCTAAAGAGGTGGTAGAAATAATTAATGCTAAAATCATCCAACCATCTGAAATGTAACCCATTTTGAATAGAATGAACGAACAGGCCGTCGAGAGGATCAAAGTGAGCAAGAATGAAAATGGACCGAGGAAAATCGGGTTCTGTAATAAGCCCTTTTCTTTGTGGTTGCTAGAATCTTTAGCGATTCTAGCTATCGCATTGAAATCAATTTCCATGCCGGCTATGAACATCAAATATGCCAATCCAAATTCGAGCAAGAAATTCATCACTGCATCACCTTCAATGGAAATTAAATCTAGGCCGCTTGGACCAAGAATAATTCCTGCAATTATTTCACCGACTACAATCGGAACTGTAAATCTCTTACCGCGTGGCAAGATAATCGGTACTAGGAATGTGGCGACCATTACTAGCATTAATGCGTTGTAACTATATTCGCCTGACAAAAAAATCACTCTACCTCGGTATGTAAACACCCGGCCGATTCGCAAGGGTATTAGTGCTTCGCGGAAAAAACTCTGGATACACGTTAATCTGAAGGCTTATTTCTAAGCCGAAAACGTAGTGTTAACTTTAATTTCTGTTCAAGAATCACCAAATCCACCAAGTCCGGAACCGCTTTCACCGTCACCACCACGCCTGATGTAGAACACGGCAACTGTGACCAATACGATGAATAGACCACCCATCGCAATGTAGGTAAACAGATCTGATGAACTTTCTGTCGATCCTGTGAATGGTGAATCGGGTTCTTTGACGGTCACTCTTATCGATTCTTCAGCAGTATCCATGCCAAAACTGTCTCTAGCTTTGACTAAAACATTGTAATTGCCTAAAGAGACCCCACTTCTAACAGTAAATGTAACGGTATAGATTCCGTTTCCAGAATGGCTCATCGCAACCCAATTATTTTCTTGGCCGGGTGGTGCGAAAATCCCTAATTTTGCTTTGACAAAGAATAAGCCATCCGCATCGACTACCAATACTTCAAGCGTGTATTCTACATCGTCTTCACCGACTGTGATATCTCTAATCTCACCAATTTCAATTTGCGGTGGAGTATTGAGTATTGTGATGGTTAATTCTTCATCATCGGGTGAAGCAAGATGGTGTTGAAGTGATTTTTGGGTTTGACTCACCGTTATTGCCGCACCCAAATCATCAGTCAACCTAACCTCTAACAAATGCTCGCCTGGTGAAATACTATCTGGGATAATTAATTCACCGATCCAAATGTCTCCGACCTTTTGTAAAGGGGTTAATTCTCCACCTTGTTCTCTTAAATCAATCTCGACCGAAGAGACTCCATGGCCATCGAATATCTCTGCGTTGATAATCATCATTTCCCCTCTTGAAATTATGGTTGGAACCGCGGTGAATGATAATAAGCGAGGCGGTTGATTCCTAACTTCGACATCGGTTGAACCGGTTGCAATTGCATCGAATGCATCAGTGATTGTGATGTTGATTGGAAGTTGGCCTTGTTCAAGCCCAGGCACACTAACAATAGATGTCCAAATATCATCACCAATGATTCTATCACCGTTCAAACCTTTGTCGTTGAGGCTGATCACTCCTCCTCCAAGAGCGATCAAATCTGCTTCGACGCTCTCAATATTGAAATCGACATCTGCTACAGTGACTTCAAGATTTGCTGGTGCACCGTCTTCGTCGAAGACCACTCCTTCGCGTAAAGTCGTGGAAGTAATTGTTGGAGCACTATTGTCATCAGCAGAAATAATCGATGGGGAAAGAACTCGATTTACACTTTGATTTTCGGTTAATTCAACCGTAGCACCTTCATCTCCAAATGGCATTTGCAGAATTCGTTGAACCTGAACATTAAGTCCTGAAAGCGGACCATCATTGATGAGATTACCTGTTGCATTTCCGGTTACTCCATTGGAGTAAACACCTGACCAAGCCACAGTATCAACCAAATGCCCATCCATTGCTACCAGTTGTGATTCGCCAGTTGTGACCGTTAGAGTCATCTCGTTTTGAGCGGAGAGAACGAAGACATCACCTGGCACCGCATCGATTGGAGTAAAACCGGATTCACGGGAAATCTGGACATCGCCAAGAGTCTCTTCAACCTCAGGGGCAACGGGGTCGATTTGGAGCGGTGAATCCGCTACCAATTCATCTCCACTACTCGGGTCTGGGCCGGTTTGTGACCAAACTCTTCTGATAGTTCGATTGTCCCAATCTGCTTGTACAGCATTATATGACCAAGATTCATTATGCGTGGCTCCAGCTTCGAATCTATCTGAAGGGAAACCATTGACCCCAGTGATATTCAGCCAATCCTCTTGATGGATGACCACAACATCGAAGACGGTCCCGGTATCATTAGCTTGAGATCCTGACGATTCGATATATCGAACTACTCCAAATGTTCCTTGAGCATCGCCGCTGATTACTCCATCGACGTGTAAATTATCAATCGTTGTAAGGCCATCCTCTGTTTTTTGGTTGAAATCATATATCGTGCCATTGACTCGAATGGATGAATTATTATCATTTCCAGCAATACCAAAAGTTCCGTGACCAACCAAATGATTGAGTTGATCAGTTCTTACACCGTCCTCCCATTTTTCGAGGTTCTCAAAGGTATCGAGCGAGAGGTCCAAAGTGACATCGTCATTTCGAATTTCCAAATCAGCTTCACCTTCGTATTGCCTAAAGTCAAAGCGACGAATTCCGTTTGAATCCCAAGTTTCAATCAATAATACCGCAAGAGTACCATTGAGATCAAAGGTTTCGTTATCCTCATCACTATGGATTCCAATGGTGCCATTTGCTTCCAATCTAAACCATTCATCGACGATTTCGTTGGCCATACTTCGATTTATCCAAGCATCAGAAACTGTGCCTTCAATCTGTAAATCACCTTGGTCCGAATCGCCTGTAACACCGATTGTTCCCGCACCCCGTGCGTCGAAAACTTGACCGGTAAGAATTCCGTCAACGATGGTTTCATTTTTCCAAACCGATGCCAAATCAAGATCGAGTGTGAGACCGCCGTCCCCGGTATTTGACAAAATGTATAATGTACCATTTCCTCTTTCCCAAGATTCCAGAGTATTACCGATACTTTGTTGCCAACCTTGGCCATTAAAAACCAGCAAATATTGTTGACTACCATTTTCATTGATCCAATTTTGGTCCATCGTCCATTGTGAATTTAGTGTTACCTCGTGGTCTGCCAAAGGCTGACCCCAAAGTCCAACTGTGATTTGCCGTGATACCAAACCCACGGTAATCGTAATCTCATCGCCAAAACCGAGTGTTGTATTGAGGACCAATCTAAGATCTTCACCTGTGGTATCATAAATCAACCCCACATCTTGAGCGTTTCCATTTTTCAAATGCGTTACATTCACTTGGGAGAGATTTACATCACCTGTCAAAATATATGCGTTGTCATCATTCCAATCGACAAAAATGTTGACCGGTTCGTGTGAATCCGCAGAACTTAGCGGAAGAACAGAACTCAAAAACAGAATCGCGATAACGATGGCCTTTGCTCTCATATGCTGAGGGTTAGGCTGCTCCCCTTCAAGGGTTGTGTATCTGTGTTCGGTTAACCCCAATGGTCAGAGGTGAAAGCGTTCGGGTTCTTCACTTTGTCACCATCTCGCGTCCAAATGCCGCCACCATCGCCATAAACGTCACCGAATGGGTCTATATCGACCTTCTTGACATCTCTCGACATATACGCTTTGACCCGGTCGCGTAGTTCGGGTTTGAAGCGCCAATAGTGAATTCTCCATTCCCGACCATCCCAGAGGGTTGTTTCCTCGGATTCGGTAGTGAGTAAATCGTAATCTTGGAACATGTAAAACAGGTTTCTATCGGTAGGCTCGAGTGCGTTATCGATGATTCGATCGTAAAATCCAAAGAATCCCAACGCGTGTTCTGCCATGCCGCTAGCGACCTCCGGATCCATTTCCATGTCGATATGTTGCCTAATTGCTAACGTAAGGTCTCCCATTGTCATTCCCATCTAAATCACCGGCGCCGGAGCCATAGGTCGGAGACCATTGCATCCGCTGCGCAATAATATGTATAGGTCGAACTCCCTAATAGACACTTCGCTTATTTTGGCTGTTTCGCAGCGTTCAAAGGGGAGATTCGACCCCGCAAGTCTTGATGGAAGAGTTCGCGGAGGGCAATTTTCTCGGTTTAACCGAGCCCAATGGTTCTACCGATATCGTCGTTGCATCGGTCCCATATGAACTCACCACCTCTTACGGCCAAGGTACAGCCGATGGCCCTGCCGCTTGTATTGCAGCAAGTAGTCAAGTCGAATTATTCGACGATTATCTGGGAGAGGAATTGCCAGCGGGAGCAAATATCGTTACCACAGCGCCTTGGGACGGCGCTGGAGATTCGCTTCAAGAGCAATTGGACAGCATAGGAAGGTACTCTGCACTACAATATCAGCGAGCTGATTTCCCACTTTTTTTGGGTGGTGAACACGGCATTTTACCTGGGATTCTCAGAGGTTGCCCAAAAAAAGTGACATTGGTTCAAATCGACGCCCACGCCGATCTGCGTGACCAACTCGATGGTGAACCATATTCGCACGCATGCGCAATCGCCCGAAGTCTCGATGAGGGCGCGGTTTCGGTATATCAGGTCGGAATCCGCGCATATTGTCAACAAGAGGCGGAATTTATCGAGAATGACGACAGAGTCAACACTTGGTTCGCACGAGATGTGATGAGTCCATGTAGTGGACAGAAAGCTTGGGCTGAATGGTTGGATGCGATTTCTTCAATCAAAGGACCGGTTCATTTGACCATTGATATCGATGGCTTAGATGGCACACTTGTACCTGCGACAGGCACCCCTGTGCCTGGAGGTCTGACCTTTTGGCACGCTGCAACCACTATCGAGACCCTTTTCGAAAATTGTGAGGTTATTTCGGCTGATGTCAACGAAATAGTCGAGCAAAAAGATTCGCCTTTAACCCAATTTACCGCGGCGATGCTCGCTACAAAAGTTATCGCTGCTCAAATCAAAAACAACAGGAAGTGAGAACTTGGCACACGGCGCACATATCATGTTAGATTGTACGGGAGCGGTTGGAGTCGATGGAGCGTGGATGGTCGATTTGATGGAAAGGTCGGCTGATTCAAGCGGGGCGAGAAGAGTTCACTCCCATGTGGAAAATTTTGATGGCACAATTTCTCCGCCAGGATTTGCTGCGGTTGTTTTACTCGATGAATCACATATCAGCGCTCATTGCTATTCGGATAGGGGTTGGCTTGCAATCGATGCTTTTACCTGTGGTAATACAGATCCTGCGCGAATTATTGAAATGATCGAAGCCGAACTAGAAAAAAATTATCCAGATATGATTATCAATCGAAGAAAGCGCTCCGAGCGCTTCTTAACCGAGCCTACAAATGGAGGTGTTCGAGGTTTCGTAGACCGGCATTTCAATCATTTTAATGCAGGGGCTTTGAGAGATTGTGCTCATTCATTGGATGAATTCCTATGTTCAGGTGGCCGATTGATGGTTACATTAGCCGGTGCTTTGAGCACTGCTGAGATCGGAAAGTCCTTGGCACCAATGATTAGATCTGGCAAGGTTCATGCCATAACTTGTACCGGAGCGAACCTTGAGGAAGATATCTTCAATTTGGTCGCTCAACCACATTATCACCGGATTCCCGATTGGAGGAATCTGTCCAAACAAGACGAAGAGAAATTGCACAAGGACGGATTCAATAGAGTCACAGATACTTGTATTCCAGAGGGTGAAGCCATCCGCCATATCGAAGGAAAAATTCTCGACCAATGGAAAAATAATATCGCATTTCCTCATGAGCACTTGATGGCTATCCTCGATGATCTCGAACACGCGATTCCAAGTGAAAATTCTTGGTTGCTCGCAGCCAAAGAAATGAATATCCCAATTTACGTCCCAGGTTGGGAAGATTCGACCCTTGGCAATATCTTCGCCTCACATTGTATTTCGGGGATGGTCGATAAAAATTCAGTCAAGTCCGGTATCGATTACATGATGCATTTGGCTGATTGGTATACCAATGCCGAACACCCGATTGGATTCTTACAATTAGGTGGTGGAATCGCTGGTGATTTCCCGATTTGCGTAGTGCCAATGTTGAGACAAGACATGAATCTCGATGTTCCATTGTGGGGTTGGTTTGCCCAAGTTTCTGAATCTAGTACGTCTTATGGCGGTTATTCGGGAGCGCCGCCAAGCGAAAAAATCACCTGGGGAAAGCTCGCCATCGACACCCCGATGCACATCATTGAATCGGATGCAACAATCGTCGCTCCAATCCTTTTCTCTTACATAACCGATTGTTGAAATATAGTCAGGTTGATGGCTTAAGCCGATTTGGGCCAAATATGCGCAAGGCCTTGTTGATGCTAGCAGTAATGATGCTGGCGACGATTCCGATCGCTCAAGCACAACAACCCGACATCGTCCAAGAACATTGGTACCACACCTATCCGACCTTGACCGTCGACGTAAATGCCTGGGCCGATGACTACCCGGAGATCGTTGACCTTACCAGCGCCGGAACTACAGAATTGGGTAAGCAATTGTGGGTGGTTCGAATTTCTGATTGGTCAAATGAGACCAAGGCCGATGGAACTGAAAAAGACATTGTCTACATCGACGGTGGCCACCATGGCAACGAACATCTTGGCACAGAATTGGCATTTTTGACCGCCGAGTGGTATATTGAAAACTGGGATTCGGGTAATGAAGAAGCGATTCGGGTTTTGCAAAATACCGAACTTCACATTCTAATTCTGCTCAATGCCGACGGCAATGATTTCGATACTCGGTGGAATGTCAATCAAATCGACCTAAACCGAAATTACGACCACCACTGGTCGGAAGAAGAGACACAATCTGGCCGAGGTGGACCTTTTAGTGAGTCCGAGACCTTCAACAATGCCAAATACATGAATGAGGTGGTTAGCCGAGCAGATCTCTATGTTACAATGCATACCGGTGTTTGGATAATGCTGCATCCGTGGGGTTATATTCCTGACCAACCGATCGATTGGGAATTATTCCATTTCATTCGTGATGATGTTCATGCAAATATTTCCGATATCCCGATTCGTAATGCCAATCAAGGATTATACCCCAATAGCGGAACTAGTCGAGACTATGGTTATGGGATAATGGGCTTCCCTACATTTACATTTGAAACCGATGATGAACAATTTTTATTGGGCACAACTCAATCTCTATCCGACCGTTTGGGTGAAGAGCTTGAAGTCATGCGTTATCTCATCGATGATGTGTGGTATTGGAGGGCAAGATTAGTAGTGAATTCTATTGAGATAAACGATCAAGAAGTCACCTTTAGCGTCGATAACCTCGGTCGAGCAACAACCAGAAATGCAACTCTCAATTTCATCAATTCCGAAAATGAAACTCTGTGGCAAAGTGATAACTTCACAGTAAATGCAACAAATTCAACTACGATAACAACCGATGGATTCAATCCAAAACAAGAGGGGACTTGGCAATTGGTTTACCAAAAAAGAGTGATTGACGCCTCATTATTTGTTAGTGAACCTGTCGATTCAATCGTGGTTAAGACCACTCAGGCCGAGGACGAAACTTGGTTGGGTACCTTCGATATATCCTCGTTAATTCTTGTGTTATTGGCAGCCGCATACCTGAGAAAGCCTTAGACAGGTTGAAGACCGACGGCATTCAGCCCGTTATAGGTGAGACTATGAAGGTCAGCGTTGAAGCAAATGAGAACATCTTAGGAACTCTTGTTCTTCCATTATGGGAAGGAAGTGAAGCGGTAGCAGAAGGAAGCGAAGGCGGAATGCATCGCGAATTAAAACATCAAATCGAAAATATTCTCCAAGCTGGAGATTTCAAAGCCAAAGTCGGCACTACTATGACTTTAGCAGGTACCGAAGGTGGAAAAGCACTCCTTATTGGACTAGGGAAAGTCGAAGATGCCGATTCCCAATCTATGCGAGAATGTGGTGCAAAAGTAGTTTCAGCCAGAGGCAAAATCCATGGACATAATCTATCGGTCAGATTCCATGATATTGATGATGCACATATGGCTGCATTTGTCGAAGGTATGCTATTACGAGATTATGCTTATGACCAATACAAATCGAAGGACGATGAAGATGATTCTGATAAGGTGCTCGAAGTAAGAGTAACTTGTGAAGAAAAGGGTGTCGAGGCTCTTCGAAACGCAACAACTCTATCTCAAGCAATTACAACCGGCGTTCATCTCGCCCGAGACTTAGGAAATGCCCCTCCAAACGATTTGTACCCGATGGAATTCGCTCGCCAAGCGATGGAATTCGGAGAGGACCATTCCAATGTCTATGTAAAAGTCATCAATTATGATGAAGCCCGGACATTAGGCATGGGTGGACTGGTTGGAGTCGGAATGGGGTCTTACCGCAAACCATGTATGGTAATTTTTGAAATAAATGGTGATAAACAAGGGCCTGCACCTTGTATCGTTGGAAAAGGAATTACCTTTGACACCGGCGGTATTTCGATCAAGCCTTCACCGAGTATGGACGAGATGAAGTACGATATGCATGGATCTGCGACCACTTTCGGTTTGATGCAAGCATTGGTTGCTTCCGGCCATAAAGAAAAGGTAGTAGCAGTTACTTGCATGGCTGAAAATATGCCTTCATCGAATGCTCAACGCCCTGGAGATGTAATCAAGACTTACTCCGGAAAAACCGTCGAGGTCCTGAACACAGATGCAGAAGGTCGACTGGTCCTAGCCGATGGGCTTTGGTACGCTGGAACCCACCTAAATCCATCTTATATCATCGACCTTGCAACCTTAACCGGTGCAGTAGTGGTCGCATTAGGTCACGAAGCGACCGGACTTTGGTCCAACGATGATGAATTGCTGGAAAATATCAAGGCTGCTGGCGAATACTGTGGAGAAATCGCTTGGCCAATGCCATTATTCAAAGCATTTGAAAAAGAGGTCAAAGATTCCAAGATTGCCGATGTACGCAACTTAGGAGCTGGTCGCTGGGGTGGCTCAAATACCGCAGCTGCTTTCCTAAAGCAATTCGTCCCTGAAGTGGATGGTCAACAAATTCCATGGGCACACATGGATATCGCTGGAACCGCATGGGGAGCGAAGACCAACAAATTGGTCAAGACAGGTGCAACCGGGATCCATGTAAGGACTTTGCATCACTTGATTACTGGTCTTTGAAAGCCAGAATTGCTTGGCGAGTAATATCGATAATTAGATCGATTTCTTCGCTAGTGATATTGAAATGCGGCGTATATCGAAGCGCATTTTGACCACCGTGAATAACTCCTAGGCCATTTCTTCGGCACCAGACTTCAACCTGATCGAATCCAACAACTTGGAAGCGAGAAGGATCCAATTCAGCACTTACCAATAATCCGGTCCCTTGAACTTTGGTAATACAGCCGGGTAGCTCCTCTGAGAGTGCATTCAATTTATCGACAAATTCCACCCCTCGATCGCGAATATTCTGCCTTAATTCAGGGGTGATGCTATCGAGAACCGCAACCGCTGTTTCCAAAGCGCGTGGGTTGGTGGTCATGGTATTCCCATAGATTCCAACCACGTATAGCTTCGCTGCACGCTCGTTCAATCCCAAGACCGAGAGAGGATATTGACCTGCGTTCAAAGCCTTGGACCAGGTTTCAAGATCTGGTGCTTCTGAGCTCTGGAACCCTTCGTAATCGACGATGGACAACGTGCCTTGTCCTCTGATTCCGGCTTGAATCGAATCGATGAGTAGCATAGAACCGTGTTCTTTTGTCAATCGTCGAGCCTCATCATAGAATTTTCGTTCGATACATTGGCCTGGATTGCCTTCTCCTTGAACAGGTTCAATCGCCATTACTTCTATGAAATATCCGTTCTCATCAGCATCTGCGAAGGCGAATTGCAATGCTTCGATATCGTTGCTTGGTACCAATAATAAATTATCTCGCTCAGAAAAGGTCTTGAGGTTTTTATCATAACTGCCAATGCAGGAATGAGAGATTTGAGCTGGCCGGTCGGTTCGGCCATGGAATGCTTTTTCAATCGCTAATAATTTTACAGGTTTACCTTCGTGGCGACCGCCTGGACCGGTCATCAATTTTGAGTTGACATCCGATATTCTCAGTGCGACCGTAACCGATTCTGAACCCGAGTTCATACAGATAAATTTGGAGAATGGGCAGTAGCCACGGGTATGGCCGAGTTCACGCTTGAGGGCTGCAGCGAAGCGAGTTTGAGAGAATGAAGCGGTCATGACATTAGCCATAACATGATTTTGGCTCATCGCCGAGATGATAGTGTTAGGGCCATGGCCACCACCTAACATACCGTAACCGCCATTATCGTGAAGAACCGCACCATGGGTGGTGACTATCCAAGGGCCACGGGCTGCAAGAGCAACATATGGGTTGACGGTTGCTGGAGCATAAAAATTAATAAAATCGCTTTGTATATCTTTGACGAGTTGAGTTTCATCTTTTTCCAAATCTTCTTTTGGGAATTCTGAAAATTTGTATTGGGCTTCTTGTACCGCTCTAACCAGAGTATCATCCAAATTAGCAAATTTAGCGATTATATCATCGCTCAGGCCTATGGTTTCCTGTTTGCCAGAGGCTTCCCTCATCGAATTGAGCATCGAAAGTACATCGGTCATGACAAGGTGCCGGTGAAGGCGTGTCTTCAACTTTCCTCAAAAGGCGATGATACGATTAACTTGAACTCCCTGAGTTCATCAATGGCCGATGAGAGTGCAATCGATGCAAGTTCTCTCGAGCACGGGGTTTTTCAATTTACTTTTCCACACGGATGGAAGGCGATAACCGTATGGGTAATCGGCATTATTCTCCTTGGTGGGTCCCTTTTGATTTACCTGCTTAGTTTAGGGGTTCCAGATATCGTACCGCTCTCAGAAGCAACTTGGGTCGGCCATCCTGACCAGGTCGGCCCTGAGGATGAAAAACCATTAGGGGATGGTTTTGAAGAAGGTGAAACCGGCTCATATATCATCGTTGCAGGGGTTATCGAACGAGGTGTTGTGGCCAGAGGTCATTGTTCTCAAGATGATGATGGTAATTGGCATGATAATACCAATGCAGAAGACGAGGGCGCAGTTCGGATTAATCCAAGTTCAGGCGGACATACCTTTGAAGCAAATTGGATTCAAACATTAGATCCTGAAATAAATTCGGCCTCGAGATATTGCCCCAGAGACAATTGGGAGGTGTCCGAAGGTTCTATGATTCAATTATTCATCTTGAAGCAAGGAGATGAGCTTTGGATTTTATCGGTCGGTGAAGGTGCGAACGAGCCAGCAGAAAAAACCGGACGAGAAGATATGCAGAGAGTTTCTTTAGCAATCATTATTTTTTCGTCCTTGATGTTGATGTTCGCCACTCCAACCTCTTTGGCAGTCGACATAAGACGGTTGAGAGGGAAATGGGAAAACCGGCCTTATCTTCACGGAAAACCGGGCGAATTGGCAATCGCAAACGGTCCTACCAGACAAGCCGATAAATTAGACTGGGTATTACCACCACCCTCTCATGAATCTTGGCCGGCTAATCCGTATGCTGCTGATGAAGGACAGGAACTGATTCCTGAACACCCAATTAATATCGGCACTCCGACCCCGGCTACCTTCACTCTTTACAGCATTAATGGGATGATTTTTATCACCTCCTCAATTTGGTTAGCGAGCGATTTACTCGCTCGTCATAATTCCTATTTTTCCGCTTTATTAGGCTCAGGATTACGATTTATAATCGTCGGTATCAATCTGACTTGGATTTATTTTTCTTTTAAAGAATGGAAACTTCTCCACAATGTCATCGACACTCCGACCAGCAAAGTTCGAAGCGTTGCGGTTGGCTCGGCTGAATTGGTCGGCCAAATCCGACCTGGCCCCGAAGGCACTCTTGGGTTCGAGGTAGCAGGTGACCCTCAACGTAGAGTCGAGGGTGCGGTTGCATACCATTGGAAAGAAGAGGAGCATGTTTGTACAGGATCTGGGAAAAACCGCAGTTGTTCTTGGCGCTTGAGGTCATCTGACGAGGGTAATATTCCTTTCATTCTTCACGATGGAACCGGTGGAATTCTCATCGAACCATCCAGTTGGAAAAAAATCGAGCATGGTTCTGAATTGAAATCATGGGGTGGCGGAAAATGGCGTTGGACCACTTGGGTACTCGGTGTAGGTGACCCGATCTATTGCCTCGGCAGAGTCGAGACCAGAACCGAGGATGAAAAAGAGGAAGGACTCGATGGATCGATACCTAATTCTCATCTGATTGTAAGGGGAAACAAGGACATCGGGATGCAGGTTCATCTTCATCGCGGTACCGAGTTAACACTCTTAGCAAAACTGAGATCTACTACAGAAGCGGTAATCGTTCCATTGGTCATGTTGACCTTTAGTGCGATTCCGTTCTTGTGGTGATTCACTCTTCATCGACAACTTCGAAGTCAGCATCGACTACACCATCATCATCAGATGGTTCATCTTCGCCAGCCTCTTCTTGAGCAGCCATTTCGGCAGCTGCTGCTTCGTAGAGTTTTGCCGAGATAGCGTGCATGCCCTCTTCGACTTCCTTGACCTTTGCTTGGACAGCAGCCTCATCGATTTCGTCAAGTTCTTTGGCTTCCCCTTCTTCATTTTGAAGCAGAGCCTCGAGTTCATCAACAAAGCCAAGAACTGGTTCTTTATCTTCATCGGACAATTTTTCTCCAGCCTCTTCGACGGTGCGACGGGTCTGGTAGACGATTTGGTCAGCCATATTTCTCATTTCGACCTGATCTTTCTTGCGCTTGTCAGATTCAGCGAATTCCTCTGCCTCAGCAATCTTGGTTTGGATTTCGTCTTCGCTAAGAGAAGTCGTAGATTCAATCTTTACCGATTGTTCTTTTCCGGTAGCCAGGTCCTTTGCACTAACCGATACGATTCCGTTTGCATCAATGTCGAAAGTTACCTCGATTTGAGGTACGCCACGTGGAGCCGGTGGAAGTCCAACCAAATGGAATTGGCCGAGGGTTGTATTGTCCTTTGCGAATTCGCGCTCTCCTTGAAGAACGTGAATTTCAACCGCTGGTTGGTTATCTGACGCGGTGGAATAGGTTTCACTACGACGGGTTGGGATGGTGGTATTTCGCTCGATCATCTTGGTCATAACTCCACCGAGGGTTTCGATTCCTAGGGTGAGAGGGGTAACGTCGAGAAGAAGGATGTCAGAAACACCTTCGTCGCCTGCGATGATTCCTGCTTGAAGTGCAGCACCGACCGCAACAGCTTCATCGGGGTTGATCCCTTTGAATGGGGATTTTCCGGTTTCCTTTTCGATCGCTGCTTGAACCGCTGGGACTCTGGTTGAACCACCGACGAGTAGTACCTTATCGACCGAACCTTTGGTCACGCCTGCATCCTTCATCGCTTGACGGGTAGGCTTCATCGTTCTCTCGACCAATGGTGCGATCAATTCCTCAAATTTGGCTTTTGTAACCATAATATCAAGGTGTTCTGGTGCTCCATCAACCATTGTGATGAAGGGGAGGTTTACTTGGGATTGTCCGGTTCCAGACAATTCGATCTTTGCTTTTTCTGCGCCTTCTTTGAGACGGCTCATAGCCTGCAAATCCTTTGAAAGGTCAATTCCGGTCGACTTTTTGAATTCGGTTACCAGATGGTCGATTAGGACATCATCGAAATCATCGCCACCGAGTTTATTATTTCCAGCGGTTGCTTTTACTTCAATTTGAGGTTGCCCATCTACATCGTAGATTTCCAGAACCGATACGTCGAATGTTCCGCCACCGAGATCATAAACCAAAATGGTTTGATCATCTTCTTTGTCGACACCGTAAGCTAGTGCAGCAGAAGTTGGTTCGTTGATAATTCTAAGAACATCCAAACCTGCGATTCGTCCTGCGTCTTTTGTTGCTTTTCTTTGAGCATCGCTGAAGTAAGCCGGGCAAGTGATAACCGCTTGTGTTACGGTTGTACCCAAGTATGCTTCCGCATCCGCTTTGAGTTTTTGCAAGATAAAAGCGGATACCTCTTGTGGAGTGTACTCGTTATCATCTATCTTTTTACTCCAATCTGTCCCCATTTGACGCTTCACACTCATGATTGTGCGCTCGTGGTTGGTTACCGCTTGGCGTTTTGCAGTCACGCCGACCATACGTTCGCCGCCATCCTTTGCGAATGCGACGACCGAGGGGGTAGTTCGAGCACCTTCAGCGTTTGCAATAACGACTGCTTCGCCGTTTTCAATAGTTGCAACACAAGAATTTGTAGTTCCTAAATCAATTCCAATTACGTGGTTTTTTGTCATAATTTTCACTTCCGTTTTTTAATTTTTCCAATCAAAAGATTGGGATTCCTCCATCATCCTCGTCATCGTCATCATCATCTGCTAGATCGATGCTGACGTCGTCGGCGGCTGGAGTGTAATCGTCCTCGACATCCTCGTCGAGTGTTTTGCTAGGCTCTGGCAGCGCCGAACCTTGGGGGGTCAATTTGAGAGTGATGTCTAAGATGCCGTTATTCAACGACCAATCGACAACATCCTCGCATTGGTGAGGTAATGCAATCTGTGCGAGCGGAGGCTCTGTAGGGTCCGAAAGAACATGAATTTCTTCCCCGCCACTCGAAAGAGCTATTTCGATCTCTTCGATCTCTGGACGAGTCGAGAAATCGACGGTGATCGACATATTCCAGCCCGATAGATAAATATCATCGGCAGGTAAACTGAGAATATCATTGGTGGGCAGGTCATCTTCGACATCGACGATGACCGGAGCAGCGTCGACCTTGACATCAACGCCCAAATTGGAAAGGAGTTCATCAATAGATTTACCAGATTGGAATAATTTCATCAAATTAGACATGTCGAGATTAAAGTTGACATCTCCTTTTGCAAGACGTTCTGCATCGATGCCCAAAGCATCGAATTGGCCTCGGAACTGGTCCATTAAGCCGCGCAGTTGCTCGATATCGATATTCATCCCCATGGATTTGAACATCTCAGCCATCTGCTCTAACATCTTTTCTTCCCAGTCTTCTGCCATCGAAATTACACCACTAGTTAACCATCGGTTGTATAGTCCGAGCAGCCCCCCATATATGAACCAAACGATACCATATTCTGATCGATTCTAGCAAAGAATGCAATAGGCGGTTTGAAATTGAACCTGTGGGTCGACGAACTATGGCCGAGGAGACAATACTCGAATCTACCGAGCGGACCAGCGGTCGTGAGGCTCTCCGAAAAAATGTCCAAGCCGCCATCGCACTGGCCGGAGCGGTGCGCTCAACATTGGGTCCAATGGGACTTGATAAATTGTTGATCGATGATGAAGGTAGAACCTTGGTCACCAACGATGGAGTTACAGTTCTCGAAAACGCACGGGTCGAACACCCGGTGGCTCGCATGATAATCAGCGCATCTTCCACTCAGGATCGGGTTGCCCGTGATGGCACTACCTCAACTGTGGTAATTTGTGCGGAAATGCTGAGAAATGCTTGGCAATTGGTGCGCCAAGGGGTGCACCCCGCAACGATTGCCAGAGGTTTTTCTCAAGCTGAAGAATTTGCACTTTCGGCACTGAGCGAATTGAAAATCGAAGCGGATTTGGACCAGATAAAATCTGCTGTCGAAACATCATTGGCCGGAAAAATGGACCAAGCATCTCAAATTCATCTATCTGGTCTGGCCCTAGAGGCAGCGAATAATATCCTCAAGGATGGCCGTGCCGATCCTACCAGAGTCAAAGTGATTCAACAAGGAGGAAGTAAGATTGGCAATACCGAACTGACCTCTGGTTTAGCGATTGCAAAAACAAAAATTCATCCGGAGATGCACGAGAATGGTGGTCCTGGAACTATTTTATTGATCGATGGTGGCATCGAGAGACGAAAACCACTAGCCGAAACAAAAATTTCGGTTGAATCGGTTGGAATGTTAGATGCTTTTAGAGCTGCAGAATCCAAAGCATTAGCCAAACAAATAGACAATTTAATCTCGATCGGTTGCGACCTTGTGGTCTGCCGAGAAGGCGTTGACGACGAAGCGAAACAAGCATTGGCTAACGCTGGAATATTGGCATACCGCCGGGTTGAATCCAAAGATTTGGATCTTTTAGCAAATTCTTGTGGCGCAACTACTGTTCACGATGCGACCCGGGCATCAAAGGCGGATTTGGGAGTATTTATTCAAACCCGAGAAGAGCTCAGAGGCGGGGTAAATCATTGGATTTTAGACGCCGAAGATGGCGGGGCGACCCTCATTGCTCGAGCGAGTACGAAAGAGGTATTGGGTGAGGTCGAGAGATGTTTTGCCGATGCACTAGGCGTTGCTTGCCAATTGGTTGAACAGCCTTGGTTATTGCCCGGCGCCGGAGCGACTCAAGTAGCGTTGGCACGCAGATTGAGGCGCCATGCTGAATCGATTTCGAGCAGGGAACAAATGGCGATTGAAGCATGGGCTGATGCATTGGAATCGATTCCACGAGCCTTGGCTCGAAATGCTGGTCTCGATGGAATTAACATGTTGTTGAAGTTGACTGCAGCTCAAGCCCAAGATGGCCCCAATATTGGGCTTGACCTCGAATCTGGCGGCGTGAGCGATGTTATTGAAAGGGGAATCTTAGAACCATTCAATATTACTCGTCAAGCGTTGACCGGTGCTACTGAAGCAGCGGTTTCTATCTTGAGAATCGATGATGTGCTTTGGGCTCAGGTCGAAGCACATATACCGGACGAAATTCAACAACAATTGGCTCAAGGAAATTGATAATCTTGGTTGGCCAATGCTCAAGAACGAGTTAGGTGCTGGACCGATTGATGTCAGAGGAACCTGCGACGATGAAAGCGTGGACAAAGGTCCGCGCTGAACAGAATGGTTTCGAATATATCGACCATCCAATTCCAAAATGTAAGTCTGGAGAAGTTTTGGTAAAAACATCTTCAACCAGCATCTGCGGTACCGATATTCATATTTGGAAATGGGACGAATGGTCGGAGAATGAGGTTCCTTTGGGAACGATTACTGGCCATGAAACATGTGGGGAAATCGTTGGTTTAGGTGAAGGTGTAACCAGCCATAAAATTGGTGAGATGGTCGCAATCGAATGTCATCTTGCAGATTGGACCTGTCCAAGATGTCTTGAAGGCAATGCCCATATTTGTGAAAATGGCACCATCTTTGGATTGAATATCGATGGGGCATTTGGACCATATTTTACAATTCCAGCACAAAATGCACGCCAAATACCGACCGGTTTAGACCCCGGACACGCCTCGATTCAGGACCCGCTTGGGAATGCGATTCACACCTTGACCGGAGGACCTGTAAATGGGGCAACCGTAGCAATTCATGGCCTTGGCCCTATCGGATTATTTGCAGTAAATGCTGCCAAAGCGATGGGAGCATCAATGGTAATTGCGATCGATTGGGATAATCGTTACCGAATGGAAATGGCAAGAGAATTGGGTGCGGATCTTGTTCTGGGAAAAGACGACGATGTCGTCGCAAGAATTCTTGAGATCACCGATGGCCGTGGCGCCGATAATACCTGTGAGTTTTCTGGTTCTCCTTCCGCACTTTCCAATGCTATCAAAAGTACAAGAATGGGCGGATTCCTCAATATATTGAGTGTTTATGCAAATCCAACCCCACCGGTGCCGATGAATGAAATTGTTTTCCGTTATCTTCACCTCAAAGGAATCAACGGCCGAAAGATGTGGTCGACTTGGGATTTGATGCACGAATTACTCGAAGCGGGTGCGATTGATATCGAGAGAATTATCACTCACCGTTTACCGATTGAACAATTCCAACAAGGCATGGATTTGGCTCGGTCTGGCGACTGCGGAAAGGTCGTTTTGGACTTCTAATTAGGTTTTTTTGAAATTATTGGCGCAACCCAATGTTGAAATGGGAGGCGCGACGGCCTCAAAGCCCGTTGATGACATGAAGTACGTCGTAGTCTCCGGAGGTGTTCTCAGTGGATTGGGAAAGGGAGTTACGGCTTCAAGCATCGGCGTATTGTTAAAAAGCGCTGGACTGCGAGTCACCGCAGTCAAAATCGACCCTTATCTGAACAGCGATGCGGGAACGATGTCACCGTTTGAACACGGCGAAGTTTTCGTTCTCGACGACGGCGGCGAAGCGGATTTAGACCTTGGCAACTATGAGAGATTCTGTGATTTGAATCTGTACCGAGATAATAATATTACAACCGGAAAAATCTATTCCAAGGTTATCGAGGCTGAACGGCGCGGTGATTATTTGGGCAAAACCGTCCAAGTAATCCCTCATATTACCGATGCGGTTCAAAATTGGATCGAAGATATTGCAGTCGTTCCAGCCGATGGAATCGAAGGCAGCCCCGATGCTTGTGTAATCGAGTTGGGTGGGACGGTCGGTGATATCGAGAGTGCACCATTCATCGAGGCATTAAGACAATTTCAATTTAGGGTCGGTCGAGAAAATATTATCTTCGTTCACGTATCATTGGTGCCGGTGATGGGCCCTGTCGGAGAACAAAAAACCAAACCAACTCAACATACCGTTAAGGAATTACGAGGTCTTGGCATTACCCCCGACGTTTTAGTTTGTAGAGCTGAAGCACCATTAAGCGATGAGACCAGAGAAAAACTCGCAGCGTTTTGCCATGTTTCCCCCCGAGCGGTAATGAGTGCTCACGATGTTTCAAACATTTATCGAGTGCCACTTCTTTTGCAGGCTCAAGGCATGTGTGAAGCATTAGGAATCGATTGTACCAAGACCGATTTGATGGAACGCTGGGAAGCCATGGCTGACCGAGTTGACAATTTGGGCCAAGAAGTTCATATCGCAATGGTTGGAAAATATACTGGATTGACCGACTCTTATCTTTCGGTGATCAAGAGTTTGCAACATGCTTCTTTCGCAGTAAATCGAACTTTGGTAATCGATTGGATCGAAGCTAGCAATCTCGAAAATAATTCGCATTCGGATTGGGCAGTTCTCAAAGCGGCTGATGGGATTTTGGTCCCTGGCGGTTTTGGAGATAGAGGGATCGAGGGCAAGATTCTAGCGGCTAATTATGCTCGAGTTAACTCAGTGCCATATCTTGGCATTTGTTTGGGTTTACAGATTGCAACAATTGAATTTTGCCGGAATGTTCTCGGACTAGAAGGAGCGAATTCAACCGAATTCGATCAAAATACCGCTAATCCAGCGGTTATATTCATGCCTGAAATTTCCAAAACCCACCTCGGTGGAACCATGCGCTTAGGGAGTCGCCCGACGATTTTCCAAGTCGATGATTGTAAGACTCGGCGGCTATATGGCGGTGGTCCTCAAGTCGATGAGCGCCATCGACACCGCTACGAAGTCAATCCAGACCTAATTCAAAAAATCGAGGCGGCTGGATTGGTATTTGTTGGCAAAGATGAAACTGGTTTGAGATGTGAAATTTTCGAATTGGATGGTCACCCTTACTATGTTGGAGTTCAATATCATCCAGAATTCAAAAGCCGGCCTGAAAGGCCGAGCCCACCATTCTTAGGTCTACTCAAAGCCGCGACCGGCGGCTCAATCTGAGCAGACTCTAATCACTCGGGTCGTTCGATATCCTTGGAGTAATTTAAGGTATTTTTTGGCTTTGATCTCCTCGTCTAAGGCTTCATCACCGCTATCTATTCTTATTTCATTTAAGCCAAGTAATTTTGCTGGCGTTGCAATACCTAGGATATTATCGATTCCAATCGCTCGTAAAACCGCGGGCGATAACTGTAGATTCCCTCTTCCGATTAGGAAACCTTGACCACCCATTGGCGATAGTAAAAGGAGGATTTTTCCTCGATGAGAATTGATTTTTTCAAGTAAACCCTGCTCGTTGAGGTCCATACTCATCTCACCATTATGTAGAATATCAATACCGAGCAGCGTAGATTCAAAACCCAAAAATTTGCACATTTGACTCAAGGTTCCCCCGCTGCCCCAAACCACCATCAAATCCGAGTCATCTTCGATCAATGAACCGATATGGGCAGCCATGGCTTCGAGGGTTTCAGTTTCGGATTCACGCTGAATCTGCTCCTTTGCTCCTTGCATCCAACGCGGGCTGGCCGGGGTGAATACCTCGCCGTACATCCGAACTTTCCACTCGCCTTTGAGATAGGCTTCCTCATCGAGGTCCATAACCTCGGTTCTGGCCACCATCAAGTCTCCTACAACGAAAGCCCATACGACTTCGGCTGCGGCTTTTGGCGTGGTTGCAAAGCTGCCGCTATGCATTTTAACACCACCGGGCACCCCGACTATTGGAATTTCTCGACCGTCTAAAGCCTCGACAATATCGCGGGTTGTGCCGTCACCGCCAGCATAGAGAAAAAGATCAGGCCGATGGGTTTCGATGAATTCTTTTGTTGAAATTGCACTGGTGATTTGAGGAGATGTGCCAGTAGAGGTATACTCTGTGTTAATCCAGTCCCCTCCCATTCTTCCATCCCATGCCAATAATTCAATCGGCTGATGTGCGAGTTGGTCCAAATGGTTCAAGCATTGTTCCATTCGAGGCCCTGCTCGGTCTTCAGCACCTGCAGCCCGAGCCTCTTCCGCCCTGCCATCACTTCCTTTGAAGCCTAGTTTACCACCTAAGCCAGCATCAGGATTGACCACGACTGCAATGCGCATCAGGGCGATGGTAGTGATTGTTATACATCAAACCGTCTAAGTAGGAGATATATTGTGGATTTTTTATGAAGCGCAAAGCCGACGACCTGAGTTTTGAGGGAGCATGGGAAAAAAGCGTGGAAAAAGAAGAAGTTGCAAAGGCTGAACCTAAGAAAGAAGTGAAAGTCCATGATAAACCGGCTTTTCGAGGACAGCGCAACATTGTCGAAAATCGAAAATCGATTGTTTTGCCCTCAAAAAAGACCGAAACTGCCGAGAAAAAAGAAGTCGAGGTCGTCGACAAACCTTCGTCCAAAGAAGGCGATGATTTCGATGTTCAATGGTGAGCATTGAAATGGAGAAGCGCCCCCGTAGGGGTCGGAGAGAGTTTGATGTCGATGATATCTATCACCCTGCCCGACGGTTCTATCGAAGAATATGCCAGGGGGGTAACCGCTGGTGAAATCACAATCGATATTGAGGGGAGAAAGCATGACTGCGTCGCTGCTGATGTTGATGGAATAGAGGTTGATTTTTCAACAATCTTGACATCCGATTGCACTTTAATCCCCATTTCCGCCTTCACCGATGAAGGCATACACATCTTGCGCCACTCAGCGGCTCACCTTTTGGCTCAAGCCGTGGTAGAATTGTACCCCGATGCCAAACCGACCATCGGTCCTGCGGTCGATAGAGGGTTTTACTATGATTTTGCAAACCTCGATGGTTTTAGCGAATCCGATCTAAAGCCAGTCCAGAAAAAAATGCACGAAATCGCCCGAAAAAATCACCAAGTCGAACGGGTTGAATGTACTGAGGACGAATTATCTCAAATGTTTGCTTCCAATCCGTATAAGATGGAAATCATCAATGACAAATTGGAAGATGGCGCTGGGTCGACCATCTATCGCCAAGGCGAATTCTTCGACCTATGCCTCGGCCCTCACGTACCAACTACTGCAAAATTGATGCATGTAAGATTGACTTCGGTCTCTTCGGCATTTTGGCGAGGCGACCAATCCAACGAACAATTAACTCGAATTTATGGATTGGTCGAGCCATCGAAGCACGCATTAAAGGAGACTATGGCTGCTATCGAAGAAGCAAAGAAAAGAGACCACCGAAAACTTGGGAAAGACCTACAACTTTTCCACGTCGACGAAGATGTTGGTCCCGGTTTGATTCTGTGGACTCCTCGAGGCGCAGTAATTCGAACTTGTTTACAGAATTTCATTTCCGAGCACCTTACCCGTCAGGGATACCACCAAGTCTTCACCCCGCATATTGGGAAATTGGACCTTTACCGAAAAAGTGGTCATTTCCCGTATTATCAAGATTCACAATATCCGCCATTGGTCGAAAAAGACATGATGATCAAATTAGCGGATGAAGGCTGCACCTGTGGAGAGCTCGCGAATTTGATGGAAGCAGGAGATATCGAGGGCTATATGCTCAAACCCATGAATTGCCCACATCACATCAAGATTTATTCAAGTCAAGCCAGATCCTACCGAGATCTCCCATTACGATTAGCCGAGTTTGGTACCGTATATCGTTGGGAACAATCCGGAGAAATTTCTGGACTGACCAGAGTTCGTGGATTTACTCAAGACGATGCACATCTATTCGTGACCGAAGACCAAATCGCTGACGAAGTACTCGGTTGTATCGAATTGGTCGAGGTGATTTTTAAAGCCCTTGGAATGTCTGACTTCAGGGTTAGAGTCGGGTTGAGAGACCCGGATTCAAGCAAATATGTGGGCGAGAGTGCAAAATGGGATTTGGCCGAAGAAGCTTGTAGAAAAGCGGCTGATAGCCTCGGTATCAACTGGAGCGAAGAAGCTGGTGAAGCAGCATTTTATGGTCCAAAAATCGACTTTATCGTCAAAGATGTAATTGGAAGAGAATGGCAATTAGGCACCGTTCAAGTCGATTATAATTTGCCGGAAAGGTTTGATTTACAATACAAAGGCAACGATGGAGAAATGCATCGGCCAGTAATGATTCACCGTGCACCTTTCGGGTCTATGGAGAGATTTTGTGGAGTTTTGATCGAACACTTTGCTGGGAAATTCCCCACATGGCTCGCACCAACCCAAGTCCATATTCTCACGATTTCGGAAAAGCAAGTCGATTATGGTAACAAGGTATACTCAAGGCTCAAATCCGTTGGAATCAGAGCCGAAATCGATGATGGCGACGATACAATTGGCAAGAAAATTAGAACGCATCGTAAATTCCAACCCGCATATATGTTGATAATTGGTGACGATGAAGTCGAAAGTGAAACCGTATCGATCAGGGCTAGAAACGGCGACCAAAGCGCAGGTGTTTCTCTCGAAAAATTCATCAGCGAATTGCTTAGGGAAATCGATGAGAAGTGTGCGCTTCCATCATTGGTTCAACCAACTGAATAGGAGATAATAACCGATGGAATTTTCGATAATTGATGAATTTGGATTTATCGCAATATTGGCGATGGCTCTATCTGCATTTACCGCTTATTTATTCTATCATGTTTTCATTCCTCGGTCTCTATCTGGTTTACAAGTGGCGTTTCCAACCGGGCCAAAACGATACGAGGTTCATACTGTAACCGCAAATAAAACCGAAGCGAGCCAATTGTTGAAAACAAGAGGGATGAGAGATGGAATCATCATTTACATGATGGCATTCATCGGTGCTATTTTACTTGGAATCGAATGGATGTTCATCGAATTTGGGATTTCGGAAGGTTACCACAAAATATCACTCGGAGTAGCATTGATATTCATCGTATTCCCTGCGTTAATCTCTGCTGGAGTGAGCCTTTCTGTTCAGATAATGCAACCGACAGCTTCGAGTAGAACCTCGCTCCAAAGCAGTTCCTCATTCAGATTGGGAACAAGCATTGTTGTCACTATTCTTTGGTTTAGTGCTGTAGGTATCACCTGGTTCATCCTCTCTTTCGCAGGCACATCTTGGGACCGAAGAATTGCAATTATCGGCACGATGGCATTCGCTCCAAGCTTCATTGCTTATGGCAGAATATTGGGTTCATCTTGGACTGCCCTCAAAGAAAGTTCTCATGCTCTTTCCAAAGGCGAGCCTTCGGCGTTTTATCCTTTCAAACCAAGAGCACGCAAACAATTCGTATCCAATTTGGTTTATTTCAATGCCGTAATTATGCCATTTATCGCTCTAAATACGGTCATATCTTTGATTCTATTATTGATAAATCCAGATATGTTCCAACATTCGCAACAAGTTCTCAATCTCCCCGAATACACAGTTCAAACCACCATAATGGAGGAAGGAGGGGTCCTCGGCTTCTACATTATCGAATTGTTTTCATATATTGGAGAGGCCGGAATAAGGGTTCCATTGGTCTCGATGTTACTGCTATTCCTCTTGCTCAACATCGCACTGGTAGGTTTTCTATTCGTCTATGAGGTTGCAAGAATTCTATTCCTAGATATTGCAGATATCTCTGGCATGGGCGGAATTCACATCGCAGACTCAAGACTTCTCAGATCAGAAAAAAGCCAGCAAGCCAAAGTTTTGAATTTTTGTTTTACCGGATTTGCCGGACAATCGATGCTCTTGCTCGCCCTTGCGATGATGACATTCTGGGATAGCCAATTTTTGCCAAAGCCAGAACAATGTGGAACTTGGCAAAATACGGTTTGCGGATTTGTTCGAAAGGACGCACTCGAAGAGATGACATGGATGTTAGCATCAGGTGGCCAGATTGTATTTTTGGTTATTTGGGTAATGTCGAGAAGAACCGGGCAAAAATTGTCGGATATTCAATTTGATGCAACCGCAAATGAAAACCGGATTAAACTCGAAGGCATCGAGAATTTGATTTACCGCCAAAGGCGAAATTTTACCACGATGGTTGCCAATGACCAATGGTCTAAAGCATTGCAGAGAATGGAAAAACTCTACGAGGACCACGGAGAAGAGAGCATTGAAGGATTGTCTTTGGTCAAACGAACCGAAGCCAGTATGGAACTCCTTTCCGGCTTGGGACGCTGGGATCAAGCCGAACAGGTCGCACTTTCCTTCCTAGCATTGCGAGCGGGTCGCAAAGCCGAAATTGCACGTTTATTACTGGCAGCCGCGTCTTTAGCTCAAAGAGATATTCCTGAAGCGATGCCCCGGCTCAAACTATTAGCAACCGAAGACCTTGAAGCGGCAAGACTTTGTTGGGCGGCGAGCATTTTTGATCCTTCGAAAAAATTACCGCCGCAATTTGAAGCGATTCTTTTAGTCGACCCGGTTACACGGAGAAATATTGACTTGATTAAAAGATACAGGGATAATGAATCGGAGCCGAAGATCAAATGGCTCGATGATTCGACTGGAAGATTGTTGGTTTTGGGTGATTTGGCCCGGATGAGATCTGCTGGAAAAGGGCAGTTAGCACTCGAGAAATTCGAGCAATGGATCATTAAAAACGATGTTGATATCGAAACCTGGCCGCATGGACAAACCGCGAGGGCAATCCTATATCTCGATTCTAAAAAGATGGCTGAAGCAGTCGAAATCGTCAAGAAAACGATGGATAAATATCCGCGTCACCCGCATTTGAGAAGATTGGCAATCCAATTGGCGGAAAAGAAAGAAATATCTATGCCGGCTGTTGAGAATACCGGCTTGATCTGGGCTGATACCATGATAGGTGAATGGGAACACAATTGGGTGGAATCGCATAACGTGGTTCCACCTCCGCAAATAGAAACCGCTCTGATGAAGCAGCACGCATGGAATGCTAATTCGTGGGTCGTTCGAGGTCGAATGGATAAATTGGTTTCTGGTAAAAGGGCCTGGAAAAAGTTAGATTGGGTTAATCCGCCGTTGTTGAATCAGTTGATTACAACTGGATTAATCATTACAGCCGGGGGCATGCCGATCGATCTTGGGTTCCCTGGTTGGATCGATATCAAAGCCTGTGAAAAAGCAAATTTAATCTAAAAATTAACCGATCAAAAGATATTATCTATTAGATCTTCTAGATTTTGAGTTTTACCACAATATCGGCATCTTAATTCGAGCGGATCCCTCTGTACTACAGCCAAACGATGAGGGAGCGGTTCCATCATATTGGTCGTAATACAATTTGAAAAGGTACATCGTGCAACATTCACAACCTCATCGGTTAGATTGATTTCCATTTTTTCGGCTACCGAATAGGCTCGAATGATGGCAACCGAGGCATCTGGAGCAACCAAAGCGAGTCGGTCGAGCTCGGTTTGGGTCAATTCTCTATCCTCAACTTTGATGATATCCTTTCCACCCATTTTTTTGCTCGGTACATTCATTACCAAGGAAACCGGATTGCTCATCCCGCCATCAATCCCAAGCATTTTCAATACTGAAAGCGCCTTTCCTGCCGGAACATGATCGATTACAGTTCCATTCCGAATCGCGGTCACGCGACGCATACTAGCTTCTTGACCTGACATCAAATCACCTCTCCTTCAGACATTACATCGGCTGGAACATTAACTCCTAACAGCCAGCACATCAAGGACATTCTCGCAACGACTCCGTTGAAGGCTTGCTCGAAATACCTTGCGTGTCGAGTCGAATCGACCGAAGGATGTATCTCCTCAACCCGAGGAAGAGGATGCATGATTATCATCTCGGCTTTGGCATCATCGAGATCTCTAGCATGTAATTTGTAAGAGTCTGCTACCTTGGTGTATTCGTCTTCATCAGGGAAGCGTTCTTTCTGAATTCGAGTCATGTAAATCACGTCAGCCTCTGAGATTTGTCCGATCAAATCTGTAGTTTCATTGACCTCAGCCCCTGCTGCTCGCAGATCTGCAATGATTTCTTCGGGCATCCTCAAACTCTCTGGAGAAGCGAAGGTGACATTACATCCAAACCGGGTTAACGCATGAGATAATGAGTGCACGGTTCGACCAAATCGTAAATCTCCTGCCAATACTACATTCAACCCTTCAAGAGTCCCATGGGCCTGGCGGATGGTGAAAAGATCGAGCATTGTCTGGGTGGGATGGTGGCCGGCGCCGTCGCCGCCGTTCATAATCGGCACTTTTGCGCTATCACAGGCGTATTGAGCCGCGCCTTGGCGGGGGTGTCTCATCGCAATAATGTCGGTATAACCGTCGACCATTTGGATGGTATCAAAAAGGGTTTCACCCTTGACGACCGAGGAGGTTTTTACATCTCCGAGGTTGACTACATCGCCGCCTAAACGCTTCATTGCGGTTTCAAAAGACATTCTAGTTCGGGTCGATGGCTCAAAAAATAAATTGCCCAAAATCCTTCCTTTCAGCAGTGGTAAATACAATTCTCCACGCGCTACTGGAAGCAGCTTTTCTGCGTTGTCGAGCAAGGAGATAATCTCCTCGTTAGTTAGGTCGTCCATGGTGATTAGTCCCGGCATAATGCTCCCCTTCCCACTGGCTTGAGATAAGGACGGACTTGAACATTAGGGCGCGACAACCCGCTTTATTGATGAGGGATGAATGTACCCTCAGGGGATATGCGCAAGGCGATAGTGCTGGCAATTCTGATTTTGGTGCCGTCATTTTCAGCAGATTCAGCGAATTCTTGGACAATTGAAGTTGAAGATTCCCTCGGAAATCCAATCTCAAATTGCCAAACTTGGTTTAGTGAACCTTGGAGCGGAGTGGTTTCGAATTCACCTATTTCTGGGATGTACCAACCGCATGCAAGTTGTGATGGCTATGTGTTGATGTGGCACGAACCGGTAAACTCGAGTCAAGGCCTAGTGGTGATGACCGCCCACCCGATAATTGAGGATTTGTTCACGGTCGAAGGTGCACATACGATTCAAGCGATCGGTAGCGATTGGCTAATTCAAGTTGAAAATGGCTCGGTCGATGCACCCTCAATCCCGGTAATCGTAATTGGAGATGGTGGCAGTGAAGTGAGAAACTCGCAACCAATCATCTCTATTCCTACTTCTACCAATACCTATAATTTGAGTGAATTTAATGGCTCGAATGTAACGGTAAAAGCAATCCACACCGGTTCGGGACAAATCGTTGAATGGGCCGATGGCAACCTTACGGTCGGCGAATATGGCGCCGGTTGGTCGGCAAGACTATTTGTCGATGGATTGGTACGAGGCCAAGCGATTTGGCCACCAACTGTCGAATGGATTTGGCAACAAATAAACTCAACTCAAACCACCGGGGTCGCGACCATTGAATTTCTGGAAGATTTGGTTCCAAACCAAAGGATGAATGCATCATGGGATGTTGAGCACAAATTCAACACCGGCCTAGGTTTACCATTTATCCCAGGGGTTGAAGCCGGAATCGAAAGCCAAACCGATCGATTTTTATCGGGCGATGTAAGTCGATTGGAAGCACTTCTAGAATCGATGTCTTATTCGGATGGCATGGAGGCTCTCTGCTGTGAGATAGATCACAAAGAGGTTGATTTTTCCCAAGTTGAAATTTCTGCTAATATCGATTTTTCAACCGGTGAATGGGGCTGGGCCGAATCCGCTAACATCGGTTTCAACCGCTCGCACCTAGAATTGATGAGGATCGAAGTGCCATTCAATAACGACATTCGACAAATGACAACCCTCAATTTCAAGACCAATGGAAATTGGCAATTCTTGTCTTCGCCATTGGACGAATGGATCTCCGGTATTCCTTCGGACTTCAACCTGAGCAGAAACCAAGCATCCATCAGTGGGATGTATACTATTACAATCGCTGCAAACCAAGCACCGGTAGTCAGTGGTCCATCTGGCTATTCTCTAGATTGGCTCGACCAAGATTTCGAATTCATTCCAATTATTTCCGATGCCTCATTATCGACCCATGATTGTGATTGGAATATCGGTGATCTCAACGATAACTCAAGTGTCAACCTTTCCTCCTTCGATGCAGGGTCTAATCTGAGTGTCAACCTGAGTTGTTGGGACGAAGGCGGAGCATATGGCTGGTGGAATGGCACATATATCCTCGACCAAGGAACTCCATGGATAAACGCAAGCGATGAAATTCAAGAAATCCCGCCAGGGCAATTTAACTGGGATTTGATTGTCGGCGACGATATTGATGAAAACCTCAGGGTATTTTGGACCAGCAATAAAAGTCTAGATTGGTGGTATACCGGTGATTATTTACAAACTTCTTTCAATGTTGATTCAAGTGTAAATACCATCAATGACAATATCAGTGAACGCCATAAAGAAAGAGGGCTGGTCGAATATTGGTTGGCTGCAAATGTTAGCGATGACGTTGGACATTTCGTATTAGGAAATTGGACGATCCGATTAACCGATGCGGCAGGCCCGGTGATCATTCACAGTTTGGAAACCGATGTAAACGGCACCTGGCAGCCGGTAAACACCATTCGGGTTGGTGACTCGCTTAGGCTAAACCTAACGAAGAGTTTCGATGATCATAATGCGATTGAAGATGTGAAATTCGAAGTTTCGCTCGAAGAAGAAATTATCGCGAGTGGCATCTCATGGCAACAGGCTCAATTATGGCAAGTTCCGTCCTTAGATATCGGCTATCATCTATTCAATGTGGTTGGAATCGATACCGAAGGCAACCGAGCTGGCGCTCTGGTCGGCATCGGAGTCAACCCATTAACAACTAGAGATCTAGAAATTTCAAAGGTGGTATATTCGGGAGATAATTTGGGTCCTGGCAAGAATCAGTTCTGGGTGACAATCAAAAATAATGGTGCGACATCGACTCCTTTCACAATATGTTTTATCGACGTGTGTACCGATTCTTCTGTAGCTGGTAGTTCATTCTCCCAAACCGGGATGACCGACATCCCGCTCAATGTTGAATTGGGTTGGTTTGAAACATTCACCATCGAATTGACTTATCCTGATGACAATAATGAGACCGTAACGGTCGAACATGTATCAAAATATAGTTCAGGCGCTGGAATCGGCGGGCTCGAATTAATGTTCCTCGCGGTGATTTCAGCATTCGTAATCAATTGGTTGATTCAACGCAAACAGCCGCGGTTCTGATAACCATAGGCGAAGGTGGCTAAGATATGGACGGGTTCATCGACTTTGATAAGGCGGTCGAAGCCGAGGCAAACCTCAGGCTGAAGCACATAGAGAACCTCTCTAGCGCTAGTGCATTAATCATCCTCTCAGCAGCAACTTGGTTGGCTTGGCCAGCATTGACTGCAGCGATGAACGGCGGCTCATTATTAAGCGGCATTGGCTATTCGATTATCCTATTAGCATGGGGAGTATTGGTCCAGGACCTAGCGGTAATGGATGAAAAATCGAGATCGAAAATCGGCGCGGCATCAACTATTGCATACTTGCCAATTCTGGTTTTAGCCGGTTCAACATTGAATGAAAATATAAGTCACCAAATAGGCGCAGGTCTATTGGTTATCGTCTCATATTATCTTTTCAAAACCAGCAGAAATATCCTTCGAGGCGACATGGACGTCATGCGTTTTAGAGCGGTGATGGGGTTCTTGGGATTGGTTTTAGCGAGTTCATTGGTCAAGTCTGAAACAATGTATTTCCAAAGCATTTTCATCATTATTGGTCTATACTTAACATCTAAAGATTGGTTTGGCCACGATGAACAAAGAGAAAACCGCAAAAAATTCGACACTCGATTAAACCAAATCGAACAACGAATGTTGGAACTCAAATCAATAGGAGCAGCGGTCGACCAAGCCGGAAGTTTGGTCGTGACTGCAAGAGAAGAAGGCCACCGAGACCCTGAATGGGGTATGAGGTTACTCGATGATGCTGAAGAGGACATCGAACGTTCACTATCATTAGCAGGCGATGTCGAAGCGATTCGAGCAGATACATTGGCAACGATTGAGACGGCCGAAGAGATCGCACCGATTATCAAGCGACCGAGAAAGGCCTTCGAAATGGCTGAGCGCGAGGTTGAGTTAGGCAGTTTACGCGAGGGTGAATCATTGTACCGCCAAGCCAAAAAACGTGCAACTGAAGTTGTTGAATGGTGGCAAAAAGCCGAAGATGCTATTCGAGAAGGTGCTGCACTGATAGCAAAATCCCCTCATGCCCAAAATAATCTGAGCGAATTGCTCACCGAATCGAAGAAGAAACTCAATGCTGAACAACCCAAAAAAGCATTCGAATATGCAAAGGTAATTCCTGATCAAATCAGCGCATCTGGCGAAGCGAGTGAAATCGCAGAAGCATCGCTCAAAGAAGCGAATAGACAATTGAAATCCGCTGATGGAATTGTAAAATCATCACTTCAAGAGCGGCTCGACCGGGCTCAAAAAGCCCTAGATTCTGGTGACCACGCTCAAGCCAAAGGATTGGCAGAAGGCGTGAGTAGAGAGATAGTGGCCGAACGCGAAGCGATGGAAGATGTTCGAAGAGCATTGAGGCAAAAAGTCCACCTGATCACCCAATGGTCAGGAAGAGATGATGCGAGTGATTGGGATACTCGCCTAGTCGAAATTGAGGAACAAGCCGACCAAAAGCAATGGACTCATGCTGCAACCTTGTTGGACCGAATGACAAGAGATTTGGATTCGGAAGGGAAAGCTAGTGATGAGGTATCAGAATTATTAGATTTCATTAAAACCGAATGGAATTCATTACGAAATCAATGTGATACTGCCTCGATAAAACCAACCGATGAAGAAAGACGGTCGACTGAGGAATCCATTGGCTTAGCAATTGAGGCTCATAAGGCCGGTAGGGCTGATGAAGCCCTAGAGGCGCTAGGTCTGGCCGATGGGTTCATGGAAAGATTACGAAGAAGGGTTTGAGCCGAGGCTTTCCTTCATTTCGCAGGCCTTACAAATTGTACCACTGCACAACTCCCCACAAACCGGACAAGCTTCGGGCGGCGCCATCCTTTTTTGGTCTAATTTCTGATGAATCGATTTGATCTCATCTGCAAATCTTAACATTCCATGGCGACTTCCTGGAGTATCGGATTCCATCAATGCGACCATTTCTCGATGCCTAAATCTCAATGCACCTTCACCATGAGGACATTCATCGTGATGGATTGGTAATCCGCGCTCCAATGCGAAGAGATGGACCTCTTGTTCTGGCACCCACCTCAATGGTACAATTCTTGGGATCATCCCTTCGATCAAATTTTCGGTATGAGGGGCTAATCGCAAAGTGCGATCGACATCACCATTTTGTAAATTCATTAAAACCGTCTGAGCCATATCGTCCAAGTTATGACCGAAGGCGATCACATCAGCTCCGACTCTCTTGGCCAGGTGATTCACCCCTTGACGCCGGAAAACCCCACAATACGAACAAGGTGTTTTTTTGTCATTTGTTAATTCGATACGTTTGACCGCTTCATCCATCTCGATGAATCCCAATTCTGGATAGGAAACCGTCTCAAATCTTACTCCGAGATCTGCGCATAATTGACGAGCGCATTCCAGAGATGGTTTTCGATAACCCTCTATTCCCTCGTCAACACAACCACCAACGATTGTAACCCGGCTATTTTTCCCCAAAGCATCGACAATTCTATCGAGTAAAACCGCAGAATCTTTGCCACCGCTTATCGCGACAAGAATAGTTATCGAACCACCGTATGGAATCACTAATTGTTTGCGAATCGCCTTGGAAACTTTCTTGCGAACACTATCGGTCAAATGGACTCCACACATCATCCGACCACTGTAGACTTGATGATGAATTGCCGGTTTGCGACATTTATCGCAACTCGGGACATCAAAAGGACTGGTCATGGCACTTCGTGCAGGTTCTTGGCTTGATGTGATTGGTTGATTTTTTCAATTGGAAAATTAAATTTTCAATTGGAGTTGAAGAATGAATTCCCCCGGTTTTATCATTTTCAGTTGGCGAATTGAATCTACTGCTCAAATCGCCCTACGGGCGTTGGCTAAACCCAAACTTCTTGAAGCCTTATTCGACCTGAGCCCCTCTGAGCGCGCATGTTGCAACGCATTCTGGCCCGATTTACCGCTTTGACAGGGGTTGACCAAGCATACATCATTTCGACAAGAGATGGCCTGGTTTCAGCTGTTGGAAAGAGGAATCGAGTACCTGAAGTCGAACATGCTACCCAGTTGCTCAAGACCTTGATCGACATGGAGCAATCCACCGGTATTGGCCAAGGTCTTGAGATGTGGTGTGAAGGTGGAGAAAAATTGATGTTATCACGATTGAACATCGATTCTTTTCTGGTTTTATCCGGAAAAAAGGGTGGAAGAATCGCTCGATGGCGCCATGCCATCGACCGTGATGCCGACATGATCTGTGCTTTGATGAGATGAATATAATGTTTGAATTACCATATGGAAACCCAGTCGATGAAGAACTCGACTTGAGCGAAGGGGCAATTTTGCCTTTCGAACACGGAGCTATCTCTACTTACCTCGGTCGAAGAAGCACCGCAAGTGGCCATCGAATCGTTCGAGCCGGACGAGTTGTCGGTTGGTTGGCTGAGCCCGAAAAAGGCAAGGAATTATTGTGCGGAGCAGAGGCAAAGCAGCGATTAGCACAATTGGAACAAGATTCACATCGCCATAAAGCGGTTTCATGGTCACAACAGGCATTAGGCGCAGTGGCAGAATTGGTCGTTGAAGCCTTCGAGCATTCTGCTGATATGCGCGGTTTACTTGGGTCTGGCGAATCTCTGGAGCGATTACTTTCTCGTGATTTGTCGGCAGTATTAGACCATTTGAGCCAAAGACCAGAGGTTAGAGGTGGAATTGCGGTCGACCAAGGGATGTTGATCGACTCCTCTGGTGACCTTCCTGCGAAATCCGATAAATTGGCCGCACAAGTCGGCCAGACTTTAGCAGGGCGCAAGGCGATGGCAAGCGACCTCGGACTCGAGGGTGCAGGTCATTGGACCTTACACACCGGCGATGGCTCGCTATTATTGGCTGAAGCTGGAGATGTCGCTTTAGCGGTCTGGACCGAAGCAGACGTAGATCACGGACGGATGATAAATCAAATTTCAGCCCTGATGGACGGCCAGGTTGGCGCCATGGGTGCAGGCGGAGAAAAATTGTCTGATGGCCATATTTTACGTGAGGGCAGAGGAGGGACCGATGCGGTTCTGTCAATGCTGAAAACCGCTCTTGAAGAGGGGTTGACCGGTCATCTAGCTGCTGGAAAATCAGCTAAAGCGATTCGAGTTGCACTCAATAAAGGTGTTCCGGTTGCGATTCAAGCACCAAAAGGTCATGATTTGGCCCAATCGATGAACGATTTGACCGAAGCAAAACGGGTCCTCGCCCTCCACCGATTACCTGTTGGTACAATCATCGGAACAGAGTCCGGAAATGTTTCGGATTTTACCCTAGCCGGATTCAGCTCTGAATTATCAACTACCAGAACTCGCTCACAATCTCGTCAAGCATTGATCTCTCAAGAGATGGAAGACCTCTATGGATTCGAGGTCGGTCTAGCTCAACTAAAATCTGATAGAGCGAAGGTTTCGTTTGCCATTCAGATAGCAACTATTTCCAAAGGTTTGCCAAAAGCCGCTAAAGCAGCAGTTCCAATCGATGACGGGCTACGCCGAAAATTGGAAAAGGCAGAATCGAGCTTAGCAGAAGTCAAGAATGAATTGGTCTCAACCAACGTAGCACTCGATTCGGCAAAAACCGCTCAACAAGCGGCTAAGGTCGATGCGATCGAAGCGAATCGCCAAGCGGCTGATGTTCAAGCGAGAATCGCATCTTCCAATTCCGATTTGGATCAAATGCAACTCGACCTTTCGGCTGCTCAGGCCTCTGCTGAAGCGGCTGAAGCCAGAGCGGATCGATTGTCAAAACGTGTCAACGAATTGGAGCATCAATTATCTTCGAGGGCTAGTGAATTAGCAAAAGCGCTTGGAGATTCTAAAGCTGGAGCAGAATTATCTGCGCAGATTTCTCAAATGGCAAGTCAAGAAGCAGCACTTTCGAGCGATATCGATTCCCACTCTCAAACTCTAGCGAGTATTAGATCGAGAATTGATGATGACCAACGTCGCCATCGCATGATCGAGGAACAAGTTGAGGCAACTCGAGACCGGCACCGTCGGGCTCAAGGAGAATTGGCTGATATCGAAAGTAGAATCAATGATGCCCAATTGGGTCTCAAGCAAATCGGTGCCGAAGCAAAAGCCAGCCGCGAGCGAACTCACGAAGATCGCTCTCGTCTGACCACTCAAGAAAACCGAGCTGCAATGATTCATTCAGAAATGAAAGAGCTGATGGACGAGCGCCGCCAAACACTCAAAGAATTAGGCGACCTCGGTGCTCGCCGTGGCCAAGCAGAAGCAGAATTATCGAACCTATTGGTTCAAGCAGAAGCATTGGCAATTGCCCATGAAGAAGCCCTGAGCGACATCCAAGAAGCGACGATTTTGCGAGCGAAACTTTCCGAAGAACCATTGGCTCAAGCCCTGTTAGAGGATAGTTCTCAATTCGAAGGCCTAGGCCCTATTCTAGAACGATTAGAGCACGCACGCACGCTCGGTTACTCGGTTTCCTTACTCGACCGTGCGGTAGAAAGAGCCCTACAAGTCATTCAATCCACAGTCGACCACGTAGCATCAACCCCTCGAAATCTCCTCTCAAATGAGGTGATGGGATTGTTAGAAAGGCAGGTTCCAGCGACCGCAGGAGCGGTTAGAGGTTTGACCCGCTGGTCGGTTCAACAAAGGTTGGAACACCAATTAGGAGATACCGTGACGAATCTAATTTTGGATCTTGAAAATTTACTCGAGGATTATGACCGCTCGATCACCATGTTGAGGCGAATCAGAAATGTGCTCGAACAATTGGAGAAATTAGGAGCTCCAGCCGAACAGATCAAGGCCTTGATCGCAAATACACGAAGACCTGAATCATTGCCGGTTCTCGCACGAGAAACCCGGGCATTAATTCAACAAGCATTGGATGATATCCACTTGGAAGCCGATATGAGAGATGCTGGTTCTGCGGTCAGACTAGAGGCTACCACCATGGCATTGGATGAATTGTTAACCCAATTAGATGCTAGTGGATTCGTCGCCGGAGAGGTTCAAGGCGCACTTTGGGATTTCAAGCGTGACGGAATTTTACCCTATGAGCGTGAGAGCATTCCCAGCGGGATGAGACCACCGGTCGAAGAGGTAATTATCGAAGAACTCAAAGGAGAATTAATCGATGAGGAGATCGCGGTTGTTGTTGAAAAATCGGATGTTGGTGAAGAGTGGCAAGAGATGACTACCCCTGTCGATGAGGGGATTGTATCGAGTCCTACAGATGTAGAAAAATCCTTTTCTCCAGAGGATGAAAGAGCAGAACTCGAACAGGAATTGGCAAGATTGGACGCACGTTGGGATCGCCGAAGTGAACCGACCTTAGAGAGTGTTGAAGATTCAAGTGCTTTGGACGAACTCGAAGATGCATTGGATGGCATCGATCTTTGAGGAGGGTTTTACGATGGGCAAGGTTTACCCGCTTTGGCTTGAGAAATTAATTTTCTATTCATTGATTGGAGCTGCAATTTGGGTTGGAATTACCCTGCAGAATTACCTTGATGGTGGTCTGCTATGGGTAGCAAGAATTTGTTTGCTTCCAATATTGGTTTTTGTAATTACAGAACTCTTCGGAAGAAATATCCAAAAGGTTTACCTCAATCGGTATTGTCATTACTGATCAATGAGGATTCAATCAATCCCCAAACCCTTTGCCAGGGAACAATGAATCGCAGAAGTGCGGTGAATCCCAGGAATAATAACGCCGAGATGACCAATCCATAAGTCAAGGTTAACTCGATAGACTCGCCGACTTGTGATGCCCATTGAGAGCCAGTAATTCCAGAAACCCAATCGAGTAAAATCGAATGGAAACCTAACGCGATTGTCGTTGCAACTACCGTCATCGTTAGGAAAACGGCGGTATGTCGAAGGTGACCATTGAGGACATTATCCATTTGAGCAACGTATTCAGGGTCCCTCTTACAAGATTCTGGTAAGCGGTAAGCGTATTCCATATGGCGAATTACACCGAATGCAGATTCTTGGAATGCCATCATCAAACAAGCGATAAGGATGAGTGAAAATTGCTGGGCTGAAACCAAACCAAATACTGTTGGATCCGAAACAATCACTTCAAGCGTCGCTAATTGGTCGCCATAAGTTCCCAATTGAGTCCTGATCAATGGGAAGGTCAAAATTGCGTGAATCGCTAAGAAAAGCAAGGTGAAACCGATTGACCAAGCCACACCTCGCCGTGATAATCCCCAAATACCTTTGATGCCAGTGATGATCGGTAAGAGATAAAAGGCCAAAATAATGAATGAAAGCATCATCAATAATGGTGTTTCCAATAATGCCAAAACATCGTTTCCCGGTACGCTCCAACCATCTGACATCAGCTGCCACAAATAACTCATAACGAATCTACCCGCAAGCAGTAGAATCATGCCAATAATAAATCCAAGTTTGACTTTTTGTTGGAATTGAGGCGTTTGGAATGCGAGTAAAGCCATCGAACCTCCTAAAGAGATCCCAAGGAAAATTGGTACGTAAAACCGAGCGAGTCCCTCATTATCTGAACCTGTTAACCAATCGCCGAGTGGTAAATCAGATCCTAGACCTGCTTCTAGAGTTGCGAATAATTGAGTATGGTCGATACTGCCTACGACATAGGTGGAAACAACTTCCAGGTACATCCAAACCAATGCGATGGTCGCCAAAACCTGAAGGGTGACTATTTGCCATTGCTTGCGCAATGATCGAAGATGAAGGGTTCGGGCTCCTTCCGCTTGTGGTGCTACCTCTCCTGCCATGTTCTCACCTCAAAATCCTCTGACCTGCAATAATGCTTGGCTGAGGTCCATATCCGGCATCCAATCAATGACTTGGCCGCCGAAACCAGCCAAGGATGTAAGTCTGTTTTGTCGTTCGAGTTTTAATACCTCATAGGACATTCTAGGAATACGACTAACCAAGCGTTCGAAATCGATCGATGATGGAGAGAGAACGGTTACATCGTGACCTCTTCCCACTAGGTCACGAACTGCCGATGGCACAGTTCCATCACCCTCACAAGATGTGATGATGAATACTGGGCTACCGCGACTGAAACGAGCGGATAGGCTATTTGTTACCGCTTGAAGAGGCATAGTTCCACGCGGTGCAACACCTGCGAGTGAACTTAGAATTTTGAAATATTGTTTATCACCGGTATCAGGTGGCAAGAAAGATAATTTCTCGTCATAGATGGTTAAGGAAACCGAATCACGGCGTTTGATGAAGAAACTTGCGAGACTAGCTGCTGCAACAGTTCCCAACTCGAGTGGATTTTTGAGAACAGTACCGATTCTAGTAATGTCTCTACTATCGAGAATAATATACAAATCAGTAACCGCATCTCGACATTTTTCATTGATCATCAAATCGCCGGTACGAGCATATGCTTTCCAATTGATATTCTTGAACGGGTCACCGGGGACATATTCTCGCAAACTGTAGAATTCTGTTCCAGGGCCAGGTGTACGAAGAGTTGTTGCACCAGTATACATTTTTGCGGAGCGGCTTCGGACGAATGCTTCTTCGACATCTCTAATCTGTGGGAAAATAATCATGTCGGAATGGTGGTCGACATACATTTCTTCAACCGAGAGATTGAATGTATTCCTATAGCGCAGAGATACCGGCCCAAGTGAATAATGACCTCGAAGTGGGCATCGCAAAACATAGCGGATCCTCGCACTTTCGCCAGGCCCGAGATTGAGATGCATTTGGTTAAGACCACTTCGCAATTTCATCTCGTGAGGAATGTTATCGTAAACCTCAAGCTGTTGAGTTTTTCTTCGACTACGATTTGTAACCAATAATTCGACATAGAGGTCATCGCCTTTATACAGGTTATCTGCCGATAAAGTCCGTTGAACCTCGACATCTCCGTGTCCACTCACCCAAGAGTTGACCACGATGAATGCGATGAATGCCAAACCTAGAATCATCATTTGATGATTCGAAATCATCATTCCGATCAGAATCAATGCGATTCCTCCGGTGAAGGTGAAAGATGCTTTACGTGTCCACATTCATAATCACCTCAGGTTCGTCCCCACACTTTGATCCTCTTAACGACCGCAACGGTTTGTTCAAGTGAATACTTTTTGTTTTCGAATACGAATTTCACTAAAACAGGATCGCTGATCATCGTTTGTAATTCTCTGGCAGGCAATGCATCAAATTCTTCTCTAGTCAGCCCGTTCTGATTCCTAACTTTTGAAAGGAAAACCTGTTTAATCTTATTCGATTTTGCATAATATGTATAGCGATTAGCATCACCAAATCCATAGTAGATGATGCTGAAAACGTGGCGCCAAGGCTCTGGGTCTTTCTTTTTGAGAAGAACCGCCTCAAATACGATGAAGAGGATTAGGAATAGCAAAAGCATCGCTAGGCCTTCACCTGTGAAGTAAACCAATAAGAAGTAAATATTATTGTAAGATTCACTTGCAACCGATGGTTGAATGTGTCGACTCTCATCAAAGATGACCAATGCGTTTGGAGAGACTCCAGGCACCTGAGTTGGTGTTGCACTATTAGGGTCCGGGTCGACCAAGGAGTCTGCGATGAAATCCAAAGCCCATTTACGATTATCATTATCAGGAATAGGTGTCTTTGCGGTTCCGTAATCACCGGCATTATAGCCTTCTGAATCGTATAGTGCATTGATCAATGCTGAACCATCGGCGATGAACGTAATCCTTCCGCCTTGGGCGAAATTACAATCTTGAGTCATACAAACCTCGATCGAGAGATTGAATTGGCCCCATAAATCAGGAGTTTCAGAATTTTGTTCGGAACCGACCCAAATTTCACCATCTCCATTTACGTCAATCGTTGCTTCAGAAGAGGTTACCGCAAGAATATTTGTGGTCGCAAAGCCGGTTTTTGCTTTTGGAATCACATCTATCCCAGTAATGTTATTGAGAAGCAATTGATAACTTGCATCGTATTGAATCATTCCATTTTCCCAATGCTGAGCACAAACTCCAGCATTATTCTGCGATACTTCTCTTCCATCCATCATCTTGCAGATATGAGCGCTAGTATCGAAATTATTCCAACGACTGTGATTATTCAATGTAGTTGGATCAACTTCGTCGCCGTCCATTCCGCAAGGTGATTCTTGAACGCACATCCAGACGTAATTATAATCCAATGTGGGTTCATAGACGACATCGAATAATTGAACCCCTTTGAACTCAACGCCAAAGGCTTTGGCGATCGAAGATGAATAACCGAAATCATCCAATACCAATACATCGCCGCCAGCTTGAACGAATTCTTTGATCGCTTGAACCTCAGAAGGAGTATAACCATCTTCGGAAGCGAATGTGAGGAAACCTTCGCTCGAAAATTGAGGCATCGAGATGGTATCCCTCTCCACGCCTGCGATGATGAAGGTCGTATTTGCAGGATCTTCGATATCGGCTAATAATAACGGTGAGGAAACCAAGGATTTGGTTTCGATGCCCATGTCATTAACATCTTTCTTGAATTTTGAGAGGTCGTTCCAATCAGTTCCATATGCGGATTGGCCATATTGGCCTCCGATATTGATTACATTTGAAACAACGGTTGAGAGTAGAATCAATAATACCGACCAAAATGCAATTTGAAGAGCGATTCTCTTCTTATTGAGTTGCATTCCCCGTCTCACATTACCCACCCTAGTACGAATTTCAGACAGGGACACTAACTCTTAGGTTTAGAAGGTTGTGAGTAGGTGATGAAAATCTGCTCAGCGTTTAAGATGGATTCTACCTGAAATTTTACCAATTTCTTCGGCCGGGATATGGCACAGTCCATCGTTTGTAGGCCAAGGTAATTTCGATGCATCCAAATCTGCAGAAACTTTTACCAAAAATTCAACCAACTGGCCAGATCTAGAATCTATAACCATATCCTTGAGGTGACCAAGGAGGTCTCCATTCAAATCAACGATGGGCATATTGAGAAACTCACCGCTGAAACTTGCCATCTCACATCGACTCCATACCGTATATAGAATCCTTGCTTCGCTTGATTCCAGAAAGACCAGAGGTTAATTTCTCTTCCATCTTAGAATAGTACTCGAGCATTTCAGGAGTTACCGTTGGCCTAACTCGAGCTATCCCTTCTTCGAAATGGCCTTTGTTCACCTTCTTTTTGTTGGCACGCATTGCGATTAAAGCTGCCTCTCGACAAACCGCTTCAATATCCGCACCGGTGAAGCCATCCATATTTCCTAAAATGTCTTTGAGGGAAAATTTCGACAGCGGCATGTTCGCAGTATGAATTTTTAGAATTGCATCCCTCGCTTCCTTGTCTGGTGGGGGCACGTGTAGAACTCGCTCAAATCTACCGCTACGCAAAAGTGCAGGGTCGATCATTTCCGGCCGATTGGTTGCAGAAACAACTATCACTCCATCAAGAGATTCAACTCCATCCATGCTTGCTAATAATTGGTTGACAACTCGATTAGAAACATCTGAACCGCCATTGGAAGAGCCGGATGAGCGCATGCCTGCAATCGATTCGAATTCGTCGAGGAATATTATCGAAGGGCTAGCTTGTTTGGCTTTTTTGAAAATTTCACGGATTGCTTTCTCGGATTCTCCGACCCATTTAGAAATTAATTCCGGCCCCTTTATTGAAATGAAATTTGCTTTTGCTTCATGAGCAATCGCCTTCGCCAACATGGTTTTACCAGTACCCGGTGCGCCAAATAGAACGATGCCTCGGGGCGGCTTAATTCCAAAGTGTTCGAATAATTCCGGCTTGGTAAGTGGCCATTCAACACTCTCTTTGAGCCGTTCTTTGATTTCGGTGAGACCGCCGACGTCGTCCCAAGAAACATCTGGGATCTCAACATAAATCTCTCGAAGTGCACTAGGCTCAATCTCTTTTATCGCAAGTTTGAAATCACCCATTGTAACTTCCATTTTTTCTAGAACTTCCGGAGGTATCACATCTTCGTCGAGGTCGATTTCGGGCAGATAACGCCTCAATGCTTTCATAGCGCTCTCCCTGACCAAAGCGGCCAAGTCTGCGCCGACGAATCCATAGGAATTATCTAAGATCCAGTCGACATCAAAATCATCTGAGATCGGCATCTGCCTAGTGTGGACATCTAGAATTTCTTTGCGGCCTTCTCGGTCCGGCACGCCGATTTCTATCTCTCGGTCGAATCTCCCCGGCCGGCGTAAAGCAGGATCTATTGCATCTCGACGATTTGTCGCACCGATTACGATAACATTGTCTCTAGCCTGCATTCCATCCATCAAGGTGAGCATCTGGGCGACGACCCTTCGCTCGACCTCGCCACTGACGTCTTCACGTTTTGGACAAATAGAATCGATCTCATCGATGAAAATTATCGCCGGTGCATTATTGGCTGCTTCATCGAAAATCTCACGCAATTGTTTTTCCGATTCACCATAATATTTCGAAATTACCTCCGGACCATTAATACAGGTAAAATGGGCATTGGTTTCGGTTGCTACCGCCTTTGCAATCATGGTTTTTCCAGTACCTGGTGGGCCGTGAAGCAAAACTCCTCTAGGTGGATCTATTCCTAAACGCCTGAATAATTCAGGATGTTTAAGAGGTAATTCAATCATTTCTCTAACCTTGAGCAACTGACTTCCAATACCGCCGATATCTTCGTAGGTAATACCTTGAGATTGGCCAACATCCTCGTCATCGATGGCTTCATCTTTGATGACGATATCAGTATCGCTATTTACCTGAACGATTCCTTTTGGTGTCGTTTGTAAAACCGCAAACGGCAGAGCTTCAGCGAAAAGTGTCATTCCGGGAATAAATATTCTATCGCCTGCTACAACCGGCCTCTTGTTGAGGCCACGCCGAGCAAATCCCTCGATCCCAGGTCCGAATTTTACTTTCTGCTTATTTGCCATCACAGGTGATAAAATCAATTTGGTACATATTTTCGCATCTACTTTTGAAACGGTCACTCGATCGCCAAGGCTAACCCCGGCATTTTTTCTGATGATTCCATCAACCCTGATTATATCCATCTTGGTATCTTCTGGTCGACTGCGCCAATAGATTGCAGCGGTGGTCTTTTTGTCACCTTTTATTTCGATGATATCACCCGGCTTCAGGTCGAGATCATTCTCACCACTAATTCGGGCACGGCCGTGCCCTACATCGCTGGGAATAGCTTTAGCAACCCTAAGAGAAGTTGCTGCTGAATCATTATCGGACATAGAACAAGCCTCGGAACAAACTTCCCTTTACGCCCCCCCTCTAAAAGTCAATGCATCCTGCCACAAGCGATGCATTGATGTTTGGAATGCATCCCGGCAAACCATGGCACATGTATTAGAGACCGCCCTAGAGTTCATGGACAATACCAATCCTGACGATTTACCAAAGGTTCGAGGCTACAATATTATCGATGGGCAACTTACTTTATCGAGTGACGGGGCTACATTTAGCAGCCAAAACCCAGCATTATTGAACGATGTCTTAGGAGAATTTCCACTCTCTACTCGCGCTGACGTTCACGCGGCTATCGAAGCTGCTCGAAGAGCACATCCTGCTTGGGCTGCTACACCTGCACCGACCAGAGGTCAAATCATAGGCAACATGGGCCGACTATTAATGGAACACAAAGATGCGATCGTCGCCCTAGAAACCCGGGAAATCGGCAAGACAATCAAGGAATCTGGAGGCTCGGTTCAAGAAGCGATCGATACCTGTTTATTCTTCCAATCCGAAGGCCGCCGCCTTTACGGGCAAACCGTCCACTCCGAACTTGCGGACAAGGAATTGATGACTTACCGCCGATCCTTAGGGGTTTGTGGAATCATCAATGCTTGCAACTTCCCGGCTGCGGTTCCTTTCTGGAAGATGATCCCTGCACTTATCTGTGGAAATACTTGTGTGTGGAAATCTCCACAAGACGCACCTCTCCTATCTTTGGCTCTAGCCAGAATCATGCACCAAGCTGGACTTCCTGATGGAGTGGTCAACTTGGTTCATGGTAAAGGTAGCGGAGCTGGCCAATATATCGTCGATGCAGTCGACGAAGGTCTCATCGACAAGATCTCCTTTACCGGCAGCACCGCAGTCGGCAAAATGATCGGCGAAGTCTGTGGACGAAACTTGGTATCTTGCAGTCTAGAACTCGGTGGAAAGAACCCACAGGTAGTTATGGATAGCGCCGATATCGACAATGCGGTCGAAGGCGCTTATTGGGGCGGTTTCGGAACTGCTGGACAACGCTGTACCAGCCTTGGAAACCTCATTTTACACCAGGACATTTACGATGAATTCATGGAAAAACTCATGGCAAAAGTAAAGGATACCCGCATTGGAGATTCCTCTCGAAACAATAATATTCTCTACGGGCCGATGCTATCGGAAAAATACGCAAACGATTTTCTTCAAGCACTCGAGATGGTCGAGGGCTCAGGTGCGACCAAACTTTGGGGTAATGGAAGAATCGAAACCGGAAATACTCCGGATAATTTCATTGGAACACCAGAGGATGGTGTATTCATGTGGCCTCACGTTTACGCTGACGTTACCGAGGATATGGCTTGCTTCCACGAAGAGGTTTTCGGACCGGCGATCACCGTGGTAAAAGCAAAGGATTTCAAGCATGCTCTTCACCTTGCAAACGCTTCACCGTACGGGCTTTCTAGTTCTATTTACACCAATGACAGATTAGAAGCATACCGCTTCAAGACCGGTATCAAAGCAGGGATGACCGGTATCAATAACTCGACTACTGGAGCAGAGGCTCACCTGCCGTTCGGCGGTGTAAAGGGTAGTGGAAACGGTTCTAGAGAATCCGGAATTTGGGTCATCGAATCCTATTCATATTGGCACGCGGTAAACGACGAATTATCTGGCAAATTACAATTGGCCCAGATGGACGTTGAAGAGATCGAAATGGTCGAGGCTAAAGTCGATTATTCCACCCTTGCTTAAGAGTTGGTCAAGGTCGAGTCTACGTTTTATCAGGGCTGTGTATTGTGGTTTTATGGAGCGTTTTCGTATTGAAGGCCTTGGTTTGGTCTTAGAATTTCCCCAAATAGTCTAATCCGGCCTCAATTGCCCACTTTCGGTTGTGAAAAAGTGAAGCATATTATCAAAAGCCTAAGGCCCTAGCCCACGATATAGGGGCATTGTTGTGGTCGAGTCAAGACATCTGCAAATGGATAGAGGATTTGGAAAAACAGATCGTATTGACAATTGGTGGAGGTCTCCACTAGCAATGGCTGTCTATCTCGGAATTGCTGTGATATATGCTACATGGCGCGGATTCATGGAGGCGGACTTTTGGATTTTTGAAGAGTTCGGAAGGTCTGCTGGAAATCAAACAATGGCTATTGAATCCAATGATAGTCATGTTCTTTCGCCATTGTTTTCCCCACTGATTATTCCTGGTGAAGATGGCCTTGGATCTTGGGTTCCTGAAAGCCTTTGGTGGTTGAGTCCGGCAATGTTCATTTTAATTATTCCAGCTGGTTTCCGTGGCACTTGCTATTATTACCGCAAGGCATACTATCGTTCATTTATGGCAAGCCCTGCAGCATGTGCGGTAAGTACACCATTTGGCGATTATAAAGGAGAGAGTAGAGTATTTTTATTCCAGAATATTCATCGTTATTTCATGTATCTTGCAGTAGCATATCTTTTCGTTTTATCATACGACGTATTGCTAGCAACCCAATTTAGTGCAAAAGGAGTCGATTCATTCGGCGTCTCTGTAGGAACTCTTGTTCTCCTTCTAAACGTGATATTGCTTGGTGGATATACACTTGGCTGCCATTCATTCCGGCACGCAATCGGAGGAATTAGAAACCGTTTCGCCAATGGAGGCGGTCGAGTTGCTGAAGCTTGTTGGAAGAGTTGTACCAAACTCAACAAGAACCATAACAAGTGGGCTATTTATTCCTTATTTTGGGTGATGTTCTCAGATTTCTATGTCTATGCTTGCACAGAAGGTTGGTGGACAGATGTCGTACTATTCGGGGGACTTTGAATGAGTGATTACAAGACACATAATTACGATGTAATCGTTATCGGCGCCGGAGGCGCTGGGCTAAGAGCTGCAATAGAATCTGCTCGAAGTGGTGCAAAGACCGCAATTATTTGCAAATCATTGCTTGGCAAGGCACATACTGTAATGGCTGAAGGTGGCGCTGCTGCTGCCCTAGGAAATGCAGATGACAGAGATAGTTGGGAAACCCATTTCAAAGATACGATGAAGGGTGGAAAATACCTCAACAATTGGCGTATGGCACAAATTCATGCTCAGGAATCTGCTGATCGAATCCGTGAACTTGAACAATGGGGTGCTGTATTTGACAGAACTCCAAGCGGGTTGATCAATCAGAGAAACTTTGGTGGGCACACTTACCCTCGTCTGGCTCACGTTGGCGATTCTACTGGTTTAGAGATAATCAGAACCTTACAAGAAAAAGGAATTCATTCTGGCATTGATATATTCATGGAATATACAGCAAGCCATCTACTGCAAGATGATGACGGAACCTGTGTTGGTTGTGTTTCTTACAATAGAGTTGATGGGTCAATGCATGCTTTCAGTGCAAAATCAACTATTTTGGCAACTGGCGGAATTACTCGATGCTGGTCAATTTGTTCAGGTTCTTGGGAATATACTGGAGATGGACACGCACTCGCTCTTAATGCTGGAGCCGAATTAATCGATATGGAATTCGTTCAATTTCATCCAACTGGAATGGTTTGGCCAGCGAGTGTAAGAGGGATATTGGTCACCGAAGGTGTTCGTGGCGAAGGTGGTGTTCTTCGTAATTCTGAAGGCAAGAGATTCATGTTTGACTATGTCCCTGATATGTTCAAAGGCGACCACGCTGAAACCGAAGAAGAAGCTACAGAATGGGTCAGACAAGTTGTTGCTGGACAAAAGGCAAGCGTAAGACGCCCGCCTGAATTGCTCACTCGTGATGTTGTTGCAAAAGCGATTAACACAGAGGTTGCAGAAGGTCGAGGCTCAACCCATGGTGGAGCTTATCTGGACATTGCAAATCAACGTAGTGCTGAAGAAATCATTGCAAAACTACCGAGTATGCATCACCAATTTAAAGAACTTGCAGGAGTTGATATTACTAAGGAACCAATGGAAGTTGGTCGGGCGGCGTTAGAGTTGATTCTGAATCTCAAGAATCAACAATTAACGGTTTATTCGCTGCTGGTGAAGTCGCAAGTGGTTTACATGGTGCGAACCGACTTGGTGGGAACTCGCTTTCAGACCTAGTCGTTTTTGGTAAGAGAGCTGGAGAACATGCTTCAATACGTGCCGAAGAACTTGAGCAACCTACACTTGATTCAAAGCAAATAGAAAATGCTATTGAAGCAAATCTAAAACCGCTGAAGAGAGAAAGCGGTGAAAACCCTGGGCGAGTATATGATGAATTGCGAGATATGATGCAAACTAAAGTTGGCATCATTAGAACTGAATCTGAGTTGGAAAGCGCGTTAATGGATCTAAATGATTTCAGAAAAAGAATTGAAAATACAAGTTCTGGCAAGTCGATGGCTTACAATTCTGGATGGCATCAGGCTTTAGATTTGCAAAACATGGTAGACATTTAACTCGTACCGAAAGCCGTGGCGGTCATACTCGTGATGATTTCCCAGTTCCAGATACTGGTATGTGGAGCCATACAACAAATGTTGTTTGGAAAGACGGGGTTGAAATCAAAATCCGTCAGGAAGAATTATCTCAACCACCTGAAGAATTAGAAGAATTACTTGACCGTTCAAAGAAGGAGGCCTGAAAATGACTGACATTAAGATGAAAGTTTTCAGAGGGGAAGAAGGCGAGGGTGAACTAATAGAATATGATGTTGAATTGGATGAAGGCATGGTTCTTCTCGATTGTATTCACCGTATTCAGCATGAGCAAGAGCCTGACCTTTCATGCCGCTGGAATTGTAAAGCCGGTAAATGTGGTTCATGTAGTGCTGAAATCAATGGCAAACCAAGTTTGATGTGCATGACTAGAATGAGCGACATCATTGAAGAAACTCCAGAAAATGAAGTCATTACAGTACGGCCATTGAAAACCTTCCCGCACATTAGGGATCTTGTCACCGATGTTTCTTGGAATTATGAAATGGCTAAAGCGGTTTCACCCATCAAGGGGCCGGATGAACCTGATTGGGAATTCAGTCAATTTGAAGCAAAGCGTGCTCAAGAATTTAGAACTTGTATTGAATGTTATATCTGCCAAGACACATGTCATGTACTTAGAGAATGGAGGACCAAGAACAATGGTCCGCCTTGCAAACTTTGAAATGCACCCAATGGACCAAGAAGACCGTGTTCCGGAAATCAAGGGCGAATTTGGTATTGCTTATTGCAACATTACAAAATGTTGTACTGATGTTTGTCCAGCGGGAATCAACATTACCGACAATGCTATCATTCCTCTAAAGGAAAGAGTTGTTGACCGTTATTATGATCCTCTCAAAAGAATTTGGAGAGTGTTGACCGGTGACAAGGTTAGATACTGAGCCAAAATAGGTTCGAACACCACTAACATTAATGTCAAGCATTGCTTTCGATTTTTAATGCCCTATTGGGAGATTTTGGATTTTAATAATGTCAATAGCTAATTACGATGAATAAGTTATTGATTGAAGAACGTAAAAAGCCCCTCCTGACTCCGAGGAGTCAAAAGGGGCGGCGACCCTGTTGTAGGGTAAGAAGACTATTCGGTCGAGTTTCTTATTTCAGAGATGCTCGATGCCGACCTTCTTCACATTAGCCTTCTTGATCTTATCAGGAAGCCATGCAGGGCCATTTGCTGGTTTTGGGACAGTGTCCACCCACCCGCTAAATACGTGTACGCGCTTAGTTCCGCGTTCACGTAGGCGGATGTTCGTGTGTCCGCGAGTTGCAGCTTTCAGAGCTGCGCCGCGTGGTTGTCTACTTGCAAAGACCTGGCTGGTATCATCACCGCCCTCCATGAGGACGAAGTACTTTTTTTCACCCATTGGTTATACCTCAAACTGCTGACGGCCAACTAAAGGTAATAAGGTTTTCGCCTACAAACCGCTATACTGCGCCAAATAATGACCGCAGTACATCGTTTCGAGCACTACTTTTGAGCAGTATAGCGTTTAGAAATAGAATCAAAGTTCCGCACCAGCAAGAGTTTTTGTGTCGGTTACACCCTCTACTTGACGAATTGTTTCAACAACGGTTTTTGCAATGATTCCTAGACTAGACGCCTCTAATTTTACAATGATATCGTAATCACCGAACAATAGAGTGGTATCAACAATATTCGGGAGGGTTTTTATTTCCTGATAAGCTTGGTACTCTTGCCCAGGTGTGACGTTGATCAATACATATCCGACTGCCATGAAATTGGCCAATCCGTCAAAGGTCATGAAGGCTCTGTTGGTCATCCTCTTGTTGAATCCAAACCGGTTGAGGCTCATCCTCCTCGCGGGCACGCACGCGTGCGCGGACGATTAAGGCAGTAACTGCGATGATTCCGAGTAGGCTCAATGCCGCCACGATCGCTGCATCTTGGCCGATTGAATTCGATTCTTCGAGCACAGGTTCTTCACTTTCACAATCTAAACAATCGGGAATCGGAATTATTGAAACTGTTTGATTAGAGTATACTACATTATTACTAATATCGGTACATCCAATTTCAATGGTTATATTCTCGACTAAATCATCTGTTAAAAGCCAAGAGGAAGACCATCTGCCTTCATTACCGAATGCTGTAACACGGCTCGATCTTATGGTAAGAGTTTCTCCTTGGTAAACCACAGCCATATTACACGAAGCATCTATTCCGTCCGCATCGGACATCTGAACAAAGATTTCAAGGTTTTCGCCGGCGGTAATTTCAATCGGAATAGTGACATTGATCTCGGGTGGTGAATGGAGGAATTCGAATCCAAGACTTTTGGTATTCGATAATCCATCGACATCTACAACTCTAACACTAATTGAGCCGTTACCCGCTATGAAAGATGAATCCAATTGTATTCTGAAATCAAAGGAATCATTACTTGGTGAGCAAGTGGAAGTAGTGGTTTCTGGGGCTGAAACACTCCAACCTTGTTGAATTATATTTGTGAAAATATATTCGATTGGCCTTATAGAATCTAAAATGATCGATGCGGTTGCATTTTGACCGAACATTAATTGGTCGATTGGTCCACTTTCATCGCAGAATAAGATTTGACCAATACTCGGTGGAGTCAGAATTAATGAGACATTCAACAATGTGGAATTACGAGCGCCATTTGCGCCTATAATCTCTATCTCTATTTTTAATTCGCCCGATTCCAAAGGCTCAGAAGTGAATAATGGCACCGTCGTTAAACCATTTTCAAATTCAAGAGGAATAGAAATTATTTGCTGTCCCGGCCAAGTAAGGTAAATATCCCCTTGAACCGAAGAGACCGTATCATCCGAATCGGTGATCGAAATCAAAATGTTTTCATTTCCACCGCCGCTCACGGTCTGGATTTGAGCGGCTTCATCATCCACTAAAGCTAGAGCTATTTCGGGCAATACGTCGGCGATTCCTATGGTCCTCTTTGTGAGGAAAGTTCCACTTGAATCCCTTAATTCCAAACTAAAACGCTCGAGAGAGGTATTTACTGGAATCGTGTAACTGGCAATAAAGCAATGGTGCCCAGGTCCGGTTCCTTGTTTGTAGGTTAAGCCATCGACATTACCTCTACTTGCGATAAATATTGGTGCCTCTTCAAATTTTGAAAAATCAATATCTAAAACACAGGCTTTGAGAGTTGTAACATATCCTCGTTTCACCCCACCACCCGGATTTGAAGTTAATATGGTCGCTCCGGTCCAACCGGGATTATCAACTCCTTGAATGTGGATACCAAACCACATCGCCGGTGCATCGGCTACAAGGGCAATCGCTAATTTTTCGGATCGATTGCTCAAATTACTATAATCATATGCTACCGCCATGATATCTAAATTTCCAAGCATTGAATCGGATGGTAATTCGATTGTGGTCCACCAATCTATTCCGTTTTGGCTACCGGTATTTATCCAAGTCCAGTTAGTACTGATGTTTCCTGCACTTATTCTCCAAGCTAAATCGAGTGATGTGATGGCGCTATCATCACTTGCTTGTACATTGCAAACGAATCTGTCACCGCGACTATAATAGGTTGAATCACATGAAATATCACTGATAAATGGCGGAGAATTTATCCATTCCATCATTTCAAAATTATTATTATTTGTTACTCGTTCTGGCTTTGTAAGATTACTTGCATCCCACTTAATGATTAGGTTATTCCAGCCAGCCCGAGTTGAATTCAAGGTTAAATCGACGATGATTCTGCTGCCGCTTTGGTCACCTGAAGGTAGAATTATACTCTTATTTGCAAGAATTTTACCACCCAATTTATCACGAATAGTCAACCAACCTTCAGCATCTCCCGGAGCAATATTCTGTAGAGCAATTTCGATAATGAAATCTTGGTCCACAGATGCGTTACCAATCAATCTCGCATCGATGATTTCCACATCGTGAACGATATCGCCGAAAGCTGCCATCTTTGGATCACCGACCACAACCCCCATCCAGCCTGTTAACAGATTACCAGCATAATAGGATTCAGCCATATTATAGCCGCTCGCATAAGCTCCTAGCAATACGCTTGGATAGGTGACCGCAGACAAATATGGTTCGTACACATATCCTTTGACACCACTAGCACCATCCTCTAAAATATCCGCTACCAATGATTGACCATAACCGGTTCCCCAATTGAACGAACGCCCTCCGGTCGATACTGCTGTTTCGGCGATGGAGCCGTCTACCCAGCCCATATGAGGTCTGATTATTCGTAATGAAGTGGAATCAATGAATAGTGAACCATCTGTCGAAGTTGGCACTATGTCAAGCGATACCCTAATCCTTAGAGAAGTCGAATCGGGGTGTGGTCTAAACCTCAATGTTCGGGAATTCCATGTTGTTGTGAAAGACTGACTTGATGATGTATTTGTGAACAATACAGTTCCATTTGAATCTAGAGAAGCAACTTCGATATTGTATTCACCATATACATCGCCTGTTCTTTCCCCATAGCCATAAATCAACCAAGCGTGATTTGTGAAATTTGTCGGGACAGCATAAGTTGTTTCCAAGTACGCTACACCTTGGCCATTACCAGAATATGCAGAGCAATTGTTGATGATGTCTCGACTAAGAGTAGTAATAGAACCATTACTCAAAGCGGTATCCCAGATCATCAAATTGTCGATCATTCCTTCGAAATATGAAGTGCCAGCCCGGTTGACTCCCAACTTGTACAAATCAAAATTATTTATTGAACCATTTGGATATGTATTGGAATTTACCAGTACTCCATCGAGATATTGCCTAGTGTTACCACTATCAAAAACGGTCACTAAATGAACCCATCGTTGTGGCTCAACATCACCAAATTCCTTTGACTGATTATTATGTAAATTCCATTTACTATTGGCGACCATATGTTGGAATGAGTAGTTAGAGCCTGCATTATCATCAATCGCAAATGTGGCTGCATTATTTGTCTGATTAGTGATATTTGCCCAAACCCATTGACTAACAGAGAAATTTCCTAACCAGTCATCAACATTCACTTTGGCGTAATCATCGGCACCATCATACCACAGGCAATTGCCATCAATGCAATTTCTCCAATTGCTTGAATCCATCCCGTATAGTGTAAAGTTGGAGCCATTCGTAATACTGTCATTCGATTGGTTTCCAACACCCTCCTCGAAATCCCAATTGTGAATCAAACTATCTTGCTGAGGAATATAATCTCCCGATACAACGAATGCCGATGCAGGGATATTGGTCTTTGTCACATTCGGTCCTTGCCATGAAAGGAGTAAACCATGTGGTCCTCCACCTTGGAAAAATTCTATTCTGAAATCATGATATCCCGCGGTTAAGGAGAGCGTTGTAGAATGCTCCGTCATTCCGTGTGAACCATAATTTTGTACCGCACTAACATCATCAATCCACAATTCTGAACCATCATCCGAATTGAGGTATAATGTCCAGTTCCCTGATTCTGGTACGTCGATTAGTCCGCTAAAGCGCGCACCCCAATTATGCTTGAATCTATCATCTAATCCCGGGTAGGGATTGCCTGAAGAAGAGTAAGCCAGGTCACTCTCGATACGTACGTGATCGGGAATTCGATCAATTAAATCAGGCATACTAGCAGTATTGAAACTGATTCCTTCATTATCGAAGAACTCGGCAAAAATCCCCGGTGACATGTCGGCAGATTCTTGGCTGCATTCAGATGAAACTCGGGCCTCCATCGCCCCATTACCTCCTTGCTTAATTCCGGTTTGATAACTCCAATTAAATTCATCACCGGGAGAGACCGTTGGAGAGAAAGCATCCCAATATTTGGACCCACTCGACCATGAACTATCAGTTGTATCAAAACCTGCATTTGCTAGAAAGTTACGATTCCAATTACCATCGTTCGAACCCCAAGAAGCATAGGTAATAACATTCGAAATATTGGTTAAAAATTCTGTTTCTTCGTCGAATAGCACCGGTAATCCAAGCGTACCATTCAAGGTTGTATTTGCGGTATAGAGATTATCATTCCAAAATTTGTATCCAGAATTATTTCTATTTGTCGCGAGGTCCAAAACGTGAGTTCCTCGAGCTCCGAAGGAATTGTTAGCTCGCTCGATCAACTCCAATGCGGTATCGATAGTATAACCGGTTAGACGGGTGACCAAGAAAAAACCATATTCTTCTCTGGTAAAACTTTCCATTTTTTTCCCAGCCAATGGACCATATCCGTGATTTACCCAATAATTATTGCCGATGCTTCCAGAATAAATTCCTCCTACCAAAGAGATCTCTTGGTCGAAGGAGGCTCTATCGTTTCCACCGCTAACTCTGAGCGGTACGCCCTTTGTCGTAACCAAATAATTGATGTCGTTACTGCCATTATATTCGGCTAACATCGTCTCCAAAGGGTGGCGAAACGATGCATTGAATTGAGCGCGGTTAATCGTTTCAGAAACAGGAGTAGATTCGTTATCGAAGATAAAAATTCTATCAGAAGAAATATTTCTTGCATTTACGAAAGCCCATCCGATGGTTCGGCTGGCTTCGGATTGATTATTGATCAATACCCCTACGTCACTATAATCGGTAATGCTATCCATGTCAAATCCATCTGGAACGGCAATGTCGATAAACGGAGTCTCATTCCAAATGTCAAATTGTCCACTCAAGCCAATTTTTTCATAGTCGAACGGAAATTCTACCTCATCGGAAACAGGGATGTTGATACTCCCCAGCATGAAGAGAATAGCCATGCAAATCGCTCTTCTCTCCGGACCCACGTTACACTTGGGAGCGTGCTTTACTCAAATCAACTTCGGATAGCCGTTTATGGGAAATTAGATGAAAAGTAATGGTTCGGTCAATGTGTATATGAAGGTCAGGCCCCCCTGCCTGCACATGGTCGAGTTGTATATGGCGCGAACTTGTCGTTGGGGTGTGCTCCGAGTAATCGGAGGGGACCTCCACTTGCAAAACGCTGATGCGGTAATCACCCCTGCCAATAACCGCCTTTCAGGTCGAGAAGGTATCGATGCATTGATTCACAAAGCAGCCGGGGAAGAACTACGATTGCGTTGCCGTGAAATTAGTGCTGACCAGCGCCAATTTAATCTCCCACCTTGCCCAGTCACGACAAATGTCACCACCGTTCCATTTGGATTAAGTGAGCGATTCAAGCATATCATTCATGTTGTGAGCCCAGATTGCCGCCGTCCAAATCAAGACGAGTTGCGGCGGTCATTATTGCCTGAAACCTATGCTAATCTATTTGAGACCCTCAAAAATATGGGCGACGTTAACGATGTAATCGCCCCACCTTTATCGATGGGTATTTTTGCTTATCCTCATCGAGAAGGTGCAAGACTAACCCTCGAAACAATATTGGGGGTTCTCGACGGTGAAGATGATCCCAAAATTAAGAATTACACCATAATCGTAAAAGAAAGAAATTTCATAAAAAATATGCGTACCGTTTATCGAGAATCCGAGGACCAGCTCCCCGGAATCGACACTACAGACAGCGAGTAAACTAGGTGAATTCTATGGTCGACCTCGCCACTTTGGTCAGGTCCTCGATTCAAAGCGAAAAACAAGGATTTTCCGCTTGTGTATTACTTAGCAATAATTCTAGAACTGTTAGAAAAATTGCCGAAGAATTGCCAAAAGGATTGAATATGGTCACACTTACCAGTTCTCAAAAGGTAGCCCAATCATTATCAGGAGATGGTTTTGAAGTAAAAATTCTCGACGAACCCTTATCCGCTCAGGGTCTTTCGGTCCTGAACAGATTACACGATATGATCTTACAAGGGCTTGGCGAAGGTCGATTTGGCAATAATGATAAGATTCTCGCAATCCTCGCTGAACCGATGACTGGAGTGATAATTGTCGAAGCGAATAACCTCTCATCGAACCGATTGGGTCCACTTTCAAATGAACATGAAATCGACATTGAAGTCCTTGCTAAATTGATGGATTTAGCTCGCCATATCGGTGGAAGAGGAAGGGAAGGTCATGCTGTAGGGGCGCTATTTGTGATTGGATCTGTCCCAAAATTACGACGTTATTCTACCGCTTTGGTATTGAATCCGTTCAAAGGTCATTCCGAGATGCGCCGAAGTATTCTCAATTTGAATAACCACGAAACATTAGCGGAATTCGCTTGGTTGGACGGTGCAATTCTATTCAATTCGAAAGGCATCGCAAGCGATGCTGGACGCTATATTCAGGTTCCTTCGGGCATCGTGGCCAAACCTGGAGAGGGTGGTAGACATTTGGCTGGGCGCTCGATTAGTCAATTGGCAAATTCTATTGCAATCTGTGTATCATCCTCGGGTATTATCACGCTGTATAGCAATGGAAGAGAACGCTATAAGGTTAGGCTTTCTTAAGCGCCTGAGCTAATTCGAGATTTCCAAGAGCGACACTCATTGCTAATTCGCTAGAAATTGTAACCCTTCCACCGCTGAGGATTCTTGATTGGCGCTTGATTTCCTTCAAAGCACCTTCACCCACTTGAATCACTCTCATCGAAGCAATTCTTTTTCCACCTTGAACCGCGATTCTTGTGGCGGCATGAATATGGGCTTGGCTGCGCGAACCCTTGCTCGTTTTCGCCTCACTTACTACCAATACCTCAAGTTTTGATTCGATGCATTCGTTGACCAATCGATCTCTAATCAATGGGGCTCCATCGCCTATTTTTACAACCAAATGGATATGTTGAATCGATGAAGATAAACCTTTGATATGAGAAATAACATCTGAAACATTTTCCAATTGTGCCGTTCCAACCAGTTGACCATCTGCTAACCATGCTAATCCGGGTCGAGGGCCTGGATCAATTCCAAAAACCAATTGATTGGCGCTGGAAAATCCACGCGATAATTGAATTGCCCTTTCGACCGCAGCCTCTACCGTGTCTTCAATAACTGGAATTCCACCCTTGGATTGAACGGTTTCTTCAGGGGTTGCCAACCAAATTCCGTCCCAAGAATCTTCGGGTGAAAGCATAACAAATTGACAATTACGTCGCTTCAATTCCCTCATCAGATGAAAACTGAGACGAAAATTCGCAGTCCGGACCGCTACTCGGCGCACATAGGGTCCTAGCCCTAATCACGCTTCAACCTGACGCGTAATCACCGGAGTTTTCAATAACTCTTGCCAAAATAAGCCTAAATGTGTCAAGCCAATATGAACGGGAATTGCGCTGCGTTTTAGCAGGTATACCAAAAGGGGTAGAAGCGGTTACAAGATCTTGTGATCCTATCGCAAAAGCTAGGGCAATGCAAGTACTCGAGCGGCCTTTTTTGGTGGTTAGAGCTGCGGGTTCTGGAATGGAAGGAAGTGGTGATTTGCTCGCTTTACGCGGTGATTTATGTTTCCCGATCGAAGTAAAATCCTGTAAGGTTTCCAAATTATACCTTTCCGGTAGGACCAAAACCCAATACGAAGCGATGTTGAAAGAAGGCGTTCGTTGCGGTTTGATGCCATTATACGCTTACCGTTTAAAACGAGTTAGGGGAGATTCTTGGAGAATCTTCAGAGTAGATGTTGGAAAATTATCTGGCAGACTTGGAATGTTGAGGAGGAGAATCCCAGCCTTACCATTGACCAGAAACGGCAAACCATTCCTTGATTGGGACCAAGGCATGCCTTTGCATAAATTCCTTGCATTGGTTTGCCGAAGTAATGATTCTAACTCGATAAAATCGCTTGAACAAAGAGCTGCACAATTGGATAAACACAATGATGGAGATGAAACTCTAATTCAGAGTAGGCTCACAGATATGGTGCAACCATGATAAAAACCAAAGTAACCAATAAAAATAACGATGAATATGAACTTGCTTTTCTAGAAAAATGTTCTACTGTCAAAGGGTGAATTCGCCAAAGTCCGCTTTTTTTGCCAACCTTTCTCAAACCGCTCATGGTGCCATGAACAATATCTCTGAACAAATGGCCACCGTCGAATGGAACCATTGGTATCAAATTTGTGAAGCCTAATAATATGTTGACCCAAATCAGCCAAAACATCAGGTTGACCAAGAATAATAATCCCGATAAACCTACCGTTTGCGCAAACCAACTATCCCCTGCGGTCAACATCGCTTCTTCGGAAGGATGAATCGCAATTCCTTGAAGCTCAAATGGAGTTATCAAAATTGTCAACGGGTTTCCAATGCCTGAAATTGAATCGATTCCTGAAGTCGAATCAGAGGGTCTTTCGATGCCTAAAAACGCATCACCTTGCTCGATACCATATGCGTCTAGTAATTCTTCGTCAACCCCTTGATCAATAAAATAATCTCTTTTATCGGTAATATTAACCGCCAATAAATCTTTAGATCCATCGACTCTTAACACTTCCATCAAAACGATGTCTCCGGCCTTGAATCCGTCCATTGCTGCACTAAAATCATCTACACCCGAAATCGGTTTGCCATCGATTTCGTAAATGATGTCATACGGCTCTAAACCGGCTTGCTCTGCACCAGTGCCGACGATGATTCCACTCGAGTGAACCCCCTCCTGAGTAGTGCCGAAATGACCTGCGAGTGAGCCCATCAATAACATCAATATAATCGCTGCAAAAATATTGGTTGCTGGGCCAGCAGCGAACATTCTTTGGCGTTCTCTTCGAGGTGAAGAAATGATTTCTTCATGTTCTGGTTCTGCAAAAGCGCCTAGTGGTAGTGGGCCTAACATCAAAAGGCCAAAATTCCTGACCCTCATCCCATGAGCACGAGCTTGAATCGCATGACCAAATTCATGGATAACCAAGCAAATAATGAATGCCAAAGCGCCCCAACCAAGTGGAATCATCGGGTTCAGCCCTGGAATTGCTACCAATTCTGAAGCTGATGGTGGCGGTGCGGTCGATTCGATTAAAATTGCGCTGATCAAGGCTATGATTAGTAGTAAGCCCACCAAAAACATCGCAATCCAACAAACCCACAGTGAAATTTCACCATAGATTCGCCAAAACTTTTTCGGTTTTGAAATCATTTCGAGTGTTTTTTTCCCTTTTGAGGTTCGCACCATCAAGATTGCACCGAATACCCTTGTTGCATTCCATTTGTCAAGTTGGCCATTGGCCTCCCATCTCCTGAGGATTAGATACCAAATCATAATGAGCAATAAAACGGATTTCCAATCCGCCTCGACGCTCAATAATTCACTTGCCATCAAACCCGACCAAGCAGCGTTTACACTTCAACCCGATGTCGACGAGTTCTTGAGAGACCGCCTCTAGGCTTGGCTATGGACAAGACCGTTCGGGCGATTCATGAATGGACAGAATCCGTTTATTCACAGGGTCCAATCGATTCTTCTATTTGGACCGAAGAAGGTGACTGCGTTCAGGTTTTATTGAAGTTATCCAATATGGTCGTCATCGCTGATTTAATCGATTCTGGCGAGGGATTGGAGTGTGGTTCAAAATTGGAAGTAAATCTTGAGTCTTGGCAACCAGGTTCAATTCAAACCAGAAGGATGGCCGACGGAATGGTTAGATTTCGACATCGCTCCAAAGAAATTTTTCTCGCAGCAAGGGTTCGAGCCCCTGAGTGGGCAAGTGCATTACTCGAACAATGGTTGATCTCAATGCAGGGTGATATCGCAAAGCCCAAGGATAAAAACCGACGTATATCAGACCTAAATAGGAGCAGAGATTTAATCAAAAAAATGCTTGAGCAAGCAGATTTGTCTTTGGTACAAGAAGGAATAGACCTCGCTAATATCCGTTTGCAAAGCGCAGATGATCGACTTTCTGGCCGTAGGGTATAGTCATTCTTCCTCAGGCGATTTCAACACATAATCCAAGGCTGACTCACGCTCTGATTCGATTACTTCTGGTGATGAATGGATTAATTTTCTTGCGATTGGATCGATCAATATCGGTGCGATCAAAATCGAGCCGACAAGAATTATCAAATAGATGAAGGAAGGACCGGGTACTTGAGAAATCCCTGGTGAATTACCACCGCTAACAATCAATTTGACAATTCCTAACCAAGGTACTTCTGCACCAGAAATACCGATTACCCATTCGGCCCTAACCGGGCCTATCAACCCAGATGAAGAGGAATGGATCCCCGATGAGGTCACAGCTGCACCTTGGTCATCCGAGCATTTGTTATTATCGCCTAATGTGATGAACCCGGGATGGCGTGGTCGCCAGTCAGAAAACCTCAAAGTAACATCTCCATGGCCAGCAGAATCAATTTGGCAATCATATTTGCCAGAGGCATTTACACCATCAAAATTAAGGTTAATTTTTTCTTGGTCTAAAACTTTAGTACCAGGAATATCCCATGAAATTATGCATAACTTAGATAAGGAATCATAGGTTCCTTCATCGCAATTACCAAGATTGTCAGCGTCCATAGTTCGGTTGATTTTCACCCTCAAAATAGCTCGATGAATAATGGGTGTACTCTCCGATTCACCATTGCGTTCGTAGATGATGACATCACCTGCCAAGCCATGAGATTCATAACCAAAATCGGCGTGATTTGGATCTGTTGCTTCAGCAAAGGTTACGATTTTTTTCCCTTCAGGATCGTGCACTAATACCAAATCTCCAGCATCGATCGATCCGACCTCGCCTTTTGCATCGTGAACCATCGATGACGACTCTACTACGACCAAAGGTGGCATCGAACCAGTATGGGCCCACATCGCCAATACGATTAGACCGATCATGCCACCGGCGAGAATAAGTTCTCGTACCAGAGTAACGACCGGATTTGAGGCTGCCATAAGCAGCCCGAGACATCACCGCCTCTTCAATCCCTTCTCGGTTAGGAACTCGTTCCAAGTCTCTTGATGGCCACCACCAAGAATCCTAGCACATTCGTCACCATCGGCTCGACTTTTTGCCAATTCCGATGAACTGGACATATTCATTATATCAGCTAAGGTATTTGCTCTTGCTTTTAGATTAGCAAAAGCAGGTGCACTAATAGACAATCCAATTATTCCAATAACGATAGCAACTATCGCTAAGCTTGTGAAATCTTCAAAGCCAGAAATATCTTGTAAAATCATTAATTGTAGCCCACTTAAACTGGTCAGTAATATCGAAGCAAATGTCACTGTTGCCGCAATTCTCAATTGTTTTCCATGTTGATTCGCCCACCAGCCCATATGCTCCACCTAACGGTGCATTGCCCCTCGCATATACCAGCGTTGCCCTCGGCAGGTCTGCAGACCCGACTGGGCATGGTTCAAATGGGAGAAAGCCGCGTGGGCCAAAGGCCCAATGATGGGAAAGGTGATGAACCGATGCGAACTTCAATATTTCTAACGGCAATTTTCGTGCTCTCAATATTTTCACCAATGGCTCTCGGTGATGTGACTGAGACCCAATTCAAAGATGGTTCAACCACTTATGAACAGGTTTTCCAAGGCAACGGAAACGGCACGGCTGGCATCTTAACCTTCCCGTACGGTGCTGAGGTGAAATCCGCATCTTTCGATATTAATGGCAAACCATCTTCGACCAGTTGGGGCAACTATACCAACGATTCGGATTTCGGCGGTACTGCTGCTTCTTGGTCTGGCATCCCGCCAGGCTTCGCATACGGTTATAAAAACAATATTGAAATGAAAGATAATTCGGTTAGCCTACCTGGAAACCCTACCGATGATATGAATTCATTAGCCCGAAGTAGCGATGTTTCAAGCACTACTGCCATCCATAATACCTCAGGAGCATTTGTTGCAAATGGCGATCAAGGTTTTATCGGTTCTTCTGAAGAATTGACCGCGTTATCTCTGACCGGCTCTAGCAACTCATATACCGGGTTCTTTGTTGAACAATATGGCGAATATCATGTGATGAGTTATACTTCTTCATCGATGTATAATACACCTCAAATCAAGAGATATAATGCAAGTACTGGCGCATATATTGGTTTGGCATCGATGTCATCTGGATCATGCTCATACTCGAATCCACTATATTCTGCTTATGATGGTACAAGCGATGGTAATGGAACCGTGTGGACCACTTCTTACTCCTATCGCCTCTTGGTTAAATGGGCGGTCAGTTCGAGCGGAGCTTGGACCTGTCAAGAACATTATACCTATTCCAATACCTATTATCCGGTCGGAGTTGACATCGATGAGGATAGTGGAAGACTTTTCGTATTGATGTTCGAATCTAGTTTTCCTAATTATAATCGCTACCTCTATGAGGTGGACCCCGGTAATCCAAGTCAAATAAACGGGACTTGGGTTTTGGGCACTAGAGAACAAATGGGCGATTCATCGACTACTGCTGCTGGGTTATTTGTCGACCTGCCCAAAATTTTGACCAACGAGTATTATTCTTCTCGCTCATTCCGTAATCATTTCACCATGAACGGAATCTTTATTGAAAGGATGGCTAAAGAGTCTTTAGGGGCTGGAGGTAATTACGGGTTAGATGGTTTCGGCGGAAATAGCGTTGGATATACCTGCCATTATTCTTCTTCTTCTTATTGTAGTGGCCGAGGTAATAAAATCAATATTGATGGCAGCGGGGCGCCTTATGACTTACGCACCCCAAGTTCAAATTCAACGATGGTAACCAGTGCGACAAAAACAATCACCAAGAGCATTACCGATATCTCTGTAACGGCATTGGTTGGTTGGATTCCCGAAAATACCACGATTGAATTAGAAGTAACCAATGATGGCGGAGTCACTTGGAAAGCCGCAATCTTTGATCAAAATCTGGTATTTGCAACCGCAGGTAGTCAAATCGGTTGGAGAGCATATCTCAATGGTACATCTAGCGAAACTCCAATCCTTGACTTTGTCACCTTAACCTATTCGACTTCATTCTCTACCAGTGGCTATTTTTATATTCGTTCAAATTATTATTCTGGTTCAGCCCCTGTCGCCGCTCAAATGTGGTGGAATGCAACCACGCCTGCTGGAACAAACATCGTCTTTGAAATTCAATCTGGTTCAACTAGCCAATTCACATATTCTGGAGATTCAAAAACCATCACAATGGTTAGTGGGTACATCTACATCTATGTTAGATTCTCTTCGACCGGGTCGGATACTCCCACCCTAGAAGACATGAATGTCGCCCTACATTCTAATGCTCCAAACCAAGTTGGCCTCGATATTGGAGATGATGGTTCAAACGAATGGACCAGCCAAGGGGTGTTATTGGGCCTCACCACCCAAGGCGGAGCGGCCATTGTCAAGGCCTTCAATGACTTGATCCCCGATACTGGCACCGGCAGCATCGATATTCCGGTTGGAGTCAGTTCTCAATCCTCTGGAATCGTTGTGCTAGAACGATTTAGTGTGACTTATACAATCCATACTGTAAATCTTGATATCGCGATTCCTGATGGCGAGATTCTTCACGAAAGAACTGAACCTTACGAAGTGGTTACCAGACATATCGTAGGCGATGGTGATAATAATTACATTCAATCTGCTACATTATCATTTAGTGCTAATCCGTCCTCGAGTTCACCGACTCTAGAATGGAACGATGGGGATATATTCCCGTCACCAAATGACCCTGATGACTGGGTAGAAATGGATGCTAGTTCGTGGTCTCGAAATAATAATGGGATTTTGGAAATTCACTGGCGATTCCATATTACCTCCAATTTCCCCGACCAAGAAAATGTAAGATTCCGAACAAATTGTCTTGATAATACCGGTCCTGATGGCTTCGAACCAACCGCATTATCCAGTCAAACCGGATTGAGGGTAAACAACTCATTCGGTCTCGGCTGGATGAAGATTCGAGATAATGATGGCGAGATGGTTACAGATGATTTAACAGATGGCTCTTGGGTGGCTGCTGGTGAAACAATTCACTTCCAAGGTGCTATGTGGTTCGCTGATAGCGAAGACGCACCAAAAGATAGTGCCTTCGATATTCGAGTTGCACAAAACGGCTTTGTTCATGCTGATTGGCGAGATACATCCAATACCAATGGATCATTCTTCATCTCGATCGATATGCCAAATATCAATATTGTGGATGGCTTGACCTACGAACTTCAAACCTATAACGAGAGAGATGCGACCATGGTTTTGCCAACCAATGATGATTGGCGAAGATCGTTTAGAGTAGATGCAACCGCTCCAGAAGCGCTTTCAACTTCACCTATCAACGATGCTTATGAGGCCGCTACTTCAACTCAAGAGATAAAAATACATGTTGCAGACGCTGTTGGTGACCCCACCGAATTATCATTATTCTATTGGGTTGAAGCCGATCACGATTTGAATCGTAACGGTGAAGCCGATCCTTCGGAATATGCAATCAAAGTGGTAGAAAACTCAACTCAAACTGGCGAAAAGTGGTTCATTACCTCTATCGACCATTCTCGAAATCCAAATATGGGTCGGGTATCCTATTATTGGGACGGAGGCGACCAAGCTGGTAACCCTATCCACCACTCAACATTGATCGATGAAGAGGTTTTCACTTGGGAATCGGGGCCTGGTTTCGACCACGACGATGCTACATTCAGGTCTCGCAAAGATGAGAGTGCGATCTTTACCGGATTAATTTGGGAAGGACATTCTGATGGTGCCGCTATTTATTCGGGCACCCCGCAGAGAATTTCTATCGGTTTAATTGATGCAAATACCGCAATCGATTTCGAATACATCGATTTGGTCTTTGATTTTGAAGGTCCTGACCAAGAGGTCGACCAACAAAGAATCTCATATTATGGAACCAACGATTTGTTCGCTTCTAATTCTGAATTTATTTCTTTGGCCCAATCATCTGAAATGATTCAAACTACGAACGGATCGGGTATGCCATGGGTATTGATCGATTATGATTTCACCATTGGCTGGAATTGGCCTGATGAAGACATTAGTGACCTCGCACTAGAATACAAAGAGAGAGGTTCTGAATTCCCAACTCGCCATATCATCGCTGAACATACATTCTTCGTCGAAAACGACCTGGTTTTAGACGCATCTACATTCCTAGTTGAAGATATCAGTGAACCGAGAACCGGTTTGATCGCTGATGGCAGCAGAGTCAGGAACGACGACAGATTAGCATTCACCGGAAAAGTGGTGTTCGAAGGGTCAAATGTGCCTGCTCCAAATGATGCTGCAATCGTAGTCGAGGTATTCGATGGCGAGGGTATTTGGTCCGATGGCAGTTTAGGCACCGACGGCTCCTATTCGGTTGAAGTCCCACTTTCTAGCGCTCAATCCTTACGCTCATCCCCTACCAGAACCTGTTTAATTTCAATCGGTGGAATTCCTGGCGAAGGCGAAGATATGACTGGGCAAACCGTTTCCACAACACTACGGGTTATCGTCGATGATACTGCGCCTAGAGTTGTGAGTAGAGTTGAGCCAATCAATGTCATCGATATTTCTTCATCGACAGACTTAACCGAAATTCCAGTTGAATTCCATGGCACTGAAGATGCTGACATGACCGGCTCTGAACAATTCGTTCATTGGGTTATGAGAGATGCGAGTAGAACCCTGACCTTAGGCGCTGGCAGCAACCGCTTAGGTATGCAACAAGATGGTCAATCGATTATTTGGACTGGAACCATCGATTTAACCGATGATGGAATCATTTCTCCACGCGAGGGTGATTGGATTGGATTCTACCTAACCGGATATGATTCAGCTGGAAATGAATTCCCAGTGGTTTCTAACTCAGAAGCTAGCCCTATTCCAGAGATTGCTAGCCTAGATACTGACTTTGAACGCCAATGGGTTAGATTGGGTGCAGAAGGGCCTCAATTGAAGATAGGGTCGATCAAATTATCCGATGACCACGTCGCTCCTGGCCAAACCATCACCATCACCGCTGATATTTCCAACGTCGGTGGGCAAACCAATAGTCAGTTCAAAGTGGCATTTTATGCCGGCGACGACATCATCCCATTTGATTCAACATCTTTGAATTCTATTGGAGCCGGTGAAACAATCCCTGTAAGCATTACTTGGAGAGCCGAAGAAGGCGTCGATAGAATAAGGGTCGTAGTCGACCCAGATGATGTAATCATCGAGGTCAATAACGATGATAATAGTGCTGAACACAAGGTTGAGATCGTTTACATATCGTACATGGGATGGTTTGATTCTCCTCGTGAAAACCCACTCATCTGGGCTTTCTCGATATTATCGCTAATAGTATTGATCGGTATTGGAACAATTTCATCAAGAACAGCAATCAGCCATGAAGATGATTCGTTTTACGATGATGAAGAATGGGAAGACGAAGAAGAAGAGGAAGAAGATGATGACGATTACGACGATGATGACGATTGACGTCATCAGCGTTCCCAATCGTTGACCTCATGAACTAGTGACGCTGCATGTGCTAATATGGCAGAGGGTGTGTTCGCCAACCTCCACGAGAGCCTTCAAGAGGCTCTCGATAAAAGAGGATGGATTCCGACCCCGGTTCAACAGGTTACTCAAGCCGATATCGCAGCCGGTCACGACCGCTTGGTCATCGCTCCAACCGGTTCTGGTAAAACAATGTCAGCAATCCTTCCTTTGCTCGACAGGTGTTTGAAAAACGATTGGCAAGGAATGTCAATTCTCTACATTACTCCACTACGCGCTCTCAACCGAGACGTGGACAGAAGATTGGATGAATTGACCAAGGCTGTAGGTTTGAAACTAGGTTTGCGTCATGGTGATACGACCCAAAGTGAACGAACCAAACAGGTTCGCAATCCGCCAAATGTGATGATTACAACCCCTGAGACATTTCAATTAATGTTTACAGGCTCACGATTACGCCTATTACTAAAAGATGTTAAGGCGGTTGTTATCGATGAGATTCACGAAATGGCAAATGGCGAAAGAGGTTGGCAATTGGCAATCGGATTATCTAGATTGGAAGCATTCAAAGGTTCAACTGTCCAAAAAATCGGCTTGTCTGCTACGGTGGGTAATCCAGACCAAGTCGCAACTTGGCTTTCACCAAAAGCCCAGGCGATCTCAGCTAAAGCACCGCGTTATACCGAACTCAAAGTTGATGCGATTTCAACAACGGTCGAAGATGAAATCGGCTCGAGTGAACTTGCAATCTCACCTCGAGCACACGCAACCTTACGCGGTTTAGCTCAAGTGGTCAAAGAAAAGAATCCATGTTTGATTTTCGTCAATTCACGAAACTCTGCTGAAACGGTTTCTCAACGACTCCAATCGATTGCTCCAGAACTGAAAATCGGCGTACATCATGGGTCATTAGCCGCAGAAACCAGAGCAAAAATGGAAGATGACTTGCGAGAAAAAAAGCTCCAAGGCTTAGTCTGTACATCCAGTCTTGAATTGGGAATCGATGTTGGTTCACTCAAACATATCGTGCAAATACGCTCACCTCGATCGGTCGATAGAATGCTTCAACGAGTCGGAAGAGCCGACCATAGAATCGGTGGAATTGGAGTCGGTCATCTAATGAGTTGGGAGGTAGATGATCTCCTAGAGGCTGCAGTAATCGCCCGGCGAGCTATGGCAGGAGAAATCGAACCGGTAGAATGGCGAGACCGACCACTAAGCGTCGTAGCGAATCAAATCGTGATGATGGTTCACAGTCACGGCGCATTACCAATAGCCGATATAACTCAAGTGATCGGGCAAACCGGGCAATACGAGGGTTGGAGCGATGAAGATACGCTTGGAATTGCCCGAATATTAGCCGATGGTTGGGTGGTAAAATGCGTTGAAAATCCCAGCGAAGTCCCCTGGTATCGCTGGCCGCACGATGTTTGGCAAGCAATGATTGCAAGCACCAAAAAATCGCTTCCTGAAAAACCAAAATTAGAACGAGGAGAAGAACCTCCTTTAGAATTATCTCGAATGAAATTCGACCCTCCAAAACCATTCGACAAAGGTTGGATTAGCAAGAGTGGGAGAACCAGACAATGGGTGATGCATCATTTATCGATGATACCAGACAAACAATCCTACCGGGTTAGAGATGCTGTGTCCAGAGCAACTCTCGGCAATGTTGACGAGGCTTTCGTTTTATCTCTTAACGATGGTGGAGCTGAAGAGGATGGCCGCCAACGCAGATTTGTTATCGCTGGACGAACCTGGATTGTTATCGATGCTGACCCCGAACGCAACGAGCTGTTGGTCGCACCGGTTTCCGACCAAGGCCACGCCCCTCAATGGGTCGGAGAATTACCACCGACCCCCGCAGATATCAGCCGAGAAGTAGGTCGATTGAGGCGTCTAATCGCCAACGATATCGGTTTGAAAACAACTGAAAAGAAAGATATTATCGACCCTGCTGAGTTACTAAAAGGAAATTCAAAACTTGAGGATTATCCTTTGAACGGTGAAGCGTTCAGTATGCTAGCAGAAGCGGTGCGCTCCCACATTGAAGGCACCGGAAATTTGCCGACCGAGGCGGTCATGACCATCGAAAGACGAGAGGATGCATTGGTCATCAATTCGTGCCATGGCTCAAAAATCAACGAAGCGATCGGCCATTATCTATTGGCGATGGCTAGTACAAGATCTGGAAAATGGGGTCGATTGATAACCGAACCATGCCGAATGTCACTCCAAGTCCCAGAGGTTTCACCCGAGGACCTTATCGAATGGCTCAAAGAAACCCCACCGGATGCATTGGAAGGCGTGTTGAGTGTTACTTTACCAAATTCTAGAGAGGTTAGATGGAGATTTGCACAAGTTGCGAAAGTTTTCGGAATTTTACGTCATGGTGTCGATCCGAGAAAAATCAATCTCCAGGCTCTACTCAAAAAATATCGTAGCACTCCAGTCATGACCGAAGTTCTTGGTAAATTATTCCATGAAAGAATGGATGTAGAGGGCGCAACAGATGTACTCAGAGCAATCCAAAGCGGCTTAATTGAACTGGAAATAACCGCGGCTGGACCATTGGGAATCTCTAGCAAATCCGAAAAAGATCTACTCTTGCCGAATTGGGATAACAAGCAGGTAAGAGCGAGATTAGAAGGGCGCTTAATGAATGAAAGAGCGGTTACATGCTGTTTGAAATGCAAAACTACCAGAAGGTTTAGAGTTGCTCGTTATACTGTTATCGACGATCCAAAAACCTGTATTAGATGCGGCGGGAAAATGCTTGCAGTATCGAGGGAAGGGCTTGAAAAACAATTGATTAAATGGGTCGAATCCGATGATCAAAAAGATCAAGAAAGGATGATGAAAAATGCTCAAGTCGTCGCCAATCGGGGAATAGAAGCAATCCTTGCTCTGATGGGCAGAGGGGTTGGAGAGATGACTTGTCAACGAATTATGCGGAAGGTTCAACGCGGTAATAGAGATGCTTTGCTAGAAGCGATTCATATCGCAGAAATAGATTATGCGCGCACTAGAAGATTCTGGGGATAATCTAGAATTCGATCACATATTGAACAGATAAAAACCGATAAAGATGAAGGGACCGTAAAGTAAAATCGGCCAAAGAATACGCCACCACCAACGCTTATTGAGGCTTTTTTCAATCTCATCGATGGCATCGCCCACCGCTTCAACTAGATGGTCAACCATGCTACTCTCCATCTGTGTTGAATGATAAGCATTGTGCAGGTTTCAAATAATGCATAATTTTCAACCCAAAATTAGATTATGGGCGCACCGGAAGATTTCGGGATTGAATTATCGAGCAGATAGTTTAAAGGCACATCCACAGAACCCCTAATTTGGTGTTAATCTGATGAAACCACGTGCCCTCAGCCTCGCCATGCTGATTCTTCTTTCTGTTTTACTTCCCACCATCGCTTCAAACCCAGTAATTAGCGATGAATTCGAACTGTACCAACAGACGGTCGAACTAAAGCCTGGCTTGAATGAATCGACCGCTATTCCCCATCTATCAGGGTATCGTGTCGACTCTGCTAGTCTCGATTGGCAACTGAATCCCGAGATTAATTCCTCGGCTTTTGTTGCCGACATGGTCACTTATCATTCGGTGTTCGGCAATTCTAGCAATCTGACTATTCAACCGAATGGATTGATGCTCAATCAATCGACTACAGGGCCATCTACTGCTGGAAATAACAGCCTCCACCTATTCAATAATTCCAATCTTCAGGGTTTCCACTCTTACAACGTACTCCAATTGTCATGCGGAATCACCTCCTGTGGGAGCATAACCGCGACCGCAAATCTCACCATTCATGCAAACAAGGTCATCATCGATTCTTTTACATCGATAAACGGTGATGATTTGGTTGCCGGAAATACTGGTGTTGGTAGTTCTGAAATCTCTTCGAAAAGCTGGGTCGGCAATGGTGCTGGCGGAGCTGGTCATACATCGGCCGGTGGTAACGGCGGAGGCTCATCTACCAATGGTGGTAGTTCGTACGGTACCGGAGCCGAACGAGGTTCGGCCGGTGGATCTAATTCCCATCCAACCACTTCTTCATCACTTATTGCAGCAGGAGGTGCCGGTGGGGTTGTGATCACAATTGTATCAGGCTCTATCATCATCAACGGTTCTGTGACCAGCGATGGCGGGGATGGTGACAATGGTCCAACGCCGCCAAGTGGCGGAAATGGCGGCAATGGTGCAGGAGGCGGCTCAGGGGGATCTATCATTCTCAAAGCCAATACTATCTCTGTAGGCCAGTACGGCGAAGTAAGTTCCATCGGCGGTGATGGCGGCGATGGACATGATGCTGTTGCACCAAGCGGCCCTTCGATTGGCATGTATCACGGCGGCGACGGCGGTGGCGGTGGCTCTGGTGGTTTTGTAAAATTCACAACTATGGTCAATGGTCTTTCAAATTCTGGAACTGTCGATATTAGTGCAGGCAGCGGCGGTGCAAAGGGCGTGAAATATGGTACTGGGTCCGATGGTATCGCCGGCGTTAATAGTGGAGTGGGCAATCAAAGTTCCAACACTTTTTCCGGGTTCAACTCCAGCGGCAACTCAACCACAAATGAAGGCCGTTACCAGACTGATGAACTTGGAGGTGGTGGCGAAATTATCGAAAATGCATGGCTGAATTCCACCGTAAATATCCCGGCTGGATCAATTCTTGAACTGAATTATAATTACACTCTCAATGGAGATGATTGGTCTGGCTGGCTCAACGGAAATATCACTCATCAAGTTATGCCACGCTTTTCTAAAATCATTCTTCGCTATGATTTCCAAAGGTCTACCGGTGGAGCATCTCCAACTCTAAATGCGTTAGAATTAGGCGATACAGATATCAGTCACATGGAAAATTTAACCCTTGAACTTGAAGGTCAAACCATCCTTGGACCGACCTACAGCCTCGGTAATAACACCGAAGGCGGGTCTTTGCCAAGCGCGGTAGGTGTCGATCTCTGGATTGATGTCCCCTTACAAGGTGAGGCTGTGACCGACCTTTGGTTATGGCTTGAGGTCGAACAAGACTTTACTGGAACTGTCACTGGAACTACCGATAATGGCAACTCCATCACATGGACAGAACAAGATGTTATTGCAGGAGGAATCGACCTTAACATCCCCAAAAGCATGGTTCAAGCTTCTTGGCCAACAAATTTGAATACCACTCACGACGGAATGGATTGGGGAATAATGAACCTCAGTATAGCATTCTCGAACCTTTCAAACTTCAGCCTTTCAAATCTTAGTTTCCACCACACCCTTGCAGGTACTATCGACATCACCGCCCAGATGGTGTCACATGCTCTGGCAACATGTGGTAGTTGGTATGCTTCAACACCATCGTGTTTGAGCGAGTACCAAATTGAGTCCACCGGAGATGGCTTGGATGAGATGTGGAATCAGACTCTCGAATTGAGTAACTTAAACATCGAGTGGGTCGATGACATCGAACCTCAAATTCAATCGGTGAGTCATAAGGTTGGAGGCGTCGATGGCGCAGATGCACGAATTGGTGAATCTATTGTTGTCATCGTCAAAGAAAGCATCGCCGATGATACCCTCCAAGGTCGTATCTGGGTTCACCAAGGTCAAATCGCAAATGAATTGGATCTCGCTGCAATTTCGTTCAAATGGTTGATTTGGGAATCGCAGATACAGGGCTATTGGGCCAGTTCCTCGACCACCCATCTAAATGCTTCCCAAGAGCACGATATATGGATTAGTGTAGAGTTGACTGATGCTCAAGGAAATACTGAAATTCTACTCAATGCCGATTCGATCACAGTACTTCCGGCGGTACCTTCCGTCGTGGATTTGATAATTACAACCACAGACGGGGAATCTGCCGATGATGGTGAATTCAGCACCCCTGATAATTTACAATTCACCGTAGAAGAAGCGAATAATAGATCCGATCTCAATGTGGAAATCGAACTAGATTCGGCGGAGTCAACCCATATTCTCACGATGATTTGGAATGATTCGGAATCGGCCTATGTGGTCGACTGGGAGCCGGACTACGCCGATTTGGGATATTGGACAGTAGAGGTACTAGCAAGTGAAACAGATGGCGGAATGTCTGATAGTGATGGCTTGGTCGATGGCATTGATGCCAACTTCACCATCGGTGATGGAATTTCTCCTGTAATCATTTCAGGAATTGCAACCGAATGGGAGGATGAAGTAAGAGTCGATGTACAATGGACTATCGAGACCGGCGATTCTGTAAATGCATGGTTATTCGTTCTCGACCCAGATGGTGAAGTGGTTACAACTGAAATTCTTCAACAAAGTGGTTCTAACAGCGGTTTTACCACCATCTCAACGACAAACCTCAATCCCGGTCCTTACAATGCACGAATCCATATTTCAGATCTTTCTGGCAACGAAGTTAACCTCACTATCGACTTGATCGATATTCCTGAACCAGCGCCAGTAATTCATTCAACCGATGTTCTTCTAGCGCTGAATGGTGAATCGATTATACTCACAGGAAATATAAGTTTTAGAACCAATGAGGGCACTTTGACTTGGTTTGTCGATGGCGAGGATTGGTCTGAGAGCGATATCGGTGAAGGCATGTTATTGGAAACTCTCGCCCTTGACAATCTAAGCAATTCTAGTCATGAAATTATTCTAATGATTTGCAGTATGGGCCAATGTGAGAATTATACCGAGAGTGTAAATGCAACGCCTTGGTGGACAATCAAAATCCAATTTCAATGTATTGAGGCAAATTGTACTGTAGAAAATATCGGTGAAAGTACAATTCCTTTGAGAATCACCAGCATCAGGCCATCAGCAGATTTCGCTTGCTCAACAATTGAGCTTGAGCCTGGCTCATCCGAACAAATGTCTTGTGGGTTGAATTCTGGAATGGCTGTAGGAGACCATCTGCTAGAATGGCATCTAGAAGCACAGCAGAGAAGTGGAAATTGGTTGGAATTGAATTCGGGCACTCATACATTTACAATCGCGGAACCCGAACCAGAACCAGAACCAAAAGTTGAGCAAGGAGATGACACAATCGATGAATCGAGCCAAGCAGGGCTTTCATCGACCACGATTGGAATCGTTGGGTTGATTTCACTACTGCTGGTTGCTTTGATTATATTCTCTTTTGTGACCAGAAAGAAATCAAGTGATACTAATGAAATGATCGATTTGAACTTTGTTGACGAAATTCCTTTGGACCAAACCACGATGGTTGATTCATATCAAAATTTACCAGGAGGTGGCCAATATCACGAGCGTGATGATGGCACATGGTATGAGACACCTGAAGGTGATTGGTGGTGGCAGCACCCCGATGGTAAATTCGAAAAAGTTTGAATCGGTATTTGAAAATTAAAAAGATTGGCTATTATCTCGCAGGTCTTATGACTTACAGGAAATACCGAAGGACATGCACCGAAGGACTTCAGCGGCCATCCTACTTGGATTGCTTTTGTTGCAAGTAACCTTCTCGAGTTCTTTAGCAGCGCATAATGTAAGCGAACTAGAAGTTTCTACAGAACCACCAGCATGGCCTGAAGGTAGTGCTGCGTACGATAATATGGTTTCTATGGCGAATTTTGGCTATCGCCAAATCGATAGTTCTGCAAATTTTGCAGCCAGAGATTGGATCGCCGAGCAACTGGAAGACATGGGCTATGAGGTTGAAAGGCAGCCTTTCACAACCCAAGAATGTGCAAATTGTGAAAACATTGTAATTACAATTAATGGAACATATGAAGATGAATGGATGGTTGTTGGTGCTCACCATGATGCTATCTGTTACTCCCCACCACCACTCATCGGCCAAACCTATCCTACTTGCAGCAGTTCGGGCGCATATGATGATGGAACCGGCAGCGGCTCATTGCTTGAATTAGCCCGGGTATTTTCCCAATGGGAACAAACGCCTTTACACACTTGGAAATTAAGTTGGTGGGATTATGAAGAATGGCAGGGTTCTTCCTCCTCTGAAGGAGGAGGCATGGGTAGCTTGCATTTCGTGGAAGAACAGATCCCCGATGATGTGAACGTAACCTATGTCAATCTCGATATGTTTGGCCTCAATTGGCCAGTACCGACCCCGCTCGCAAGTCGAGCATCAGGATGTGATGAAGACTATTGGACCTTGTACATGTTTTCCTCACCGGTAAGCGATTGGTCATATTATGAGAGTAGGGGACTTGAGGTAAGCGATGAGATGCGAGAGAATGCTGAGTCCTTCCAAAATCGATTGAAAGAGATCAATTCCAATTTATCCCATCCAGAAGAGTGGGTAAAGGTAATCGATGATACAAAGGGTAATTCAGACCATTATAATTTCATCATGAATAATCATACCGCGACCTGGCTAAGAGGTCAACACCAATACGCAATTGAAGAAGGTGATTCATGTGAACAAACCCCTAAACACGCTCAAACCGATTCGGTCACGGTAATCAACACGATGGCAGGAGGCCGAAATAATTTGGAATCCGGTTTGCAAACCGGCCTAGATATCGTTGCAACTTTAGCATGGTGGGATTGGAATGCTAATCGTTCTAATGTGTCGGATGGAGAGGATAATTCCACCACTATGTCCGTGGGTAGTGGTGTGATTTCGGGATTGTTATTCTCGCCTTGGTTCATTGCAATGTTCGCACTTGTAGGCTTCATTTCTTTGAGACGAGATAAGTATCAATTGGGCTTGGTTTTGGAAGAAGATTCGAGTTCAACCATCGGTGATTCTTCATCGGAAGGAAAAACTTTGATCGATAGTTATCGGTCTAGAGTCTTGACATTATGTGCTCTTTATGTCGCTCAAGGCATTCCATGGGGTTTCATTACGATTACATTTGTGACATATCTGGCGGTAGAAGGTGTTGCTGCCGGGGAATTGGCATTTTTGCTAACCCTTGGCACCCTTCCATGGTCGCTCAAATTTTTATGGGGACCGGTAATAGATCGCTATCAAAATCGAAAATATGGACGGCGGAGGCCTTGGATTTTAATCGCACAAACCGGGATGATAATTGCATTATTATCGATGGCATTCATTCCAAATCCTACAAGTGATGTTAGATTGATCGCTTCGATGTTTTTGGTTTACAATATTTTCACTTCATTACAAGATGTTAGCACCGATGCCCTAGCTGTTGATATTCTGAAACCTCATGAGGTTGAAAAGGTCAACAGTTACATGTTCACATCAAAGACCGTCGGTGGAATGATCGGTGGTGCAGGTCTAGGCACAATAATCGGGATAGTTGGTATTAAGGGTGCAATTCTGTTGCAAATTCCAATTCTGATTGTGATAATGCTGGTTCCTTTACTGATGAGGGAGCGCCCCGGTGAGAAATTATTTCCATGGGATGCTGATGATGATATCGGTGATGAAACCAAAAACGAAAATAAGAGAGATTTCAAGGAGATTCTTTCAAATGTTAAAACCGCCTTTTCATTGAGGTCAACCCAACTTGGAATTGTACTAAGTTTAACAATGTCATTATCCTTTTTCTTAATCCCTATTTTACCGCTATTATTCGTGAAAGAACTCGGTTGGTCAGAAGAGAAATTCAATGCAACAAAAGGTGGAATTATTCTCATTGTTACAATGGCCGGATATATCGTTGGGGGACAACTTGGAAAACGATTCGGTGGTAAATCCGTCATCATCTATTCGGCGCTTGGTACCGCTTTGGTCACCTCGACGTGGGGTTTAACCGAATCGATGTGGAGTAGTGGTTTCTTCATGATGACCATCTGGTCACTTCGAACCTTTGCTTGGTCGATGGTGGCGATCAACCTCTATGCACTAATGATGAAAATCACTTGGAGTGAAGTTGGTGGGACCCAATTCACCGCCTATATGGCGATGATGAATTTGTCAGCAATCATCGGCTATCAGTTAACAGAGCCACTTGCGAGTAGATTTGATTACCCTACATTATTCATGATCGCTGCGATCTTGGAGACCTTTGTAATCATCGCGGCTTTATTCATCGACCCTACTGAGACTAAGCGGGAATTGGATTTCTAATTTTCAAACCGAGCGCGGATCGCGCGGTCCTTCGGTCCTTTGAACTTCAACGCCGTGATCCTCGAGATAGCCGACCCCGTTTTCACCTGCGAATCCACCATCGACAATTACGACCCTGGCTATTCCTGAATGGTGGATTAATTTTGCACACATCATACAAGGCTCACCGGTTACTATCAACCACGCCCTATTGGTTGAAACCCCGTTCGCCGCCGAGTTACAGATGAGATTCATCTCGGCATGATGACAACCGATTTCAACTCTAGTCCCGCTTTTGATATTCATAGTCTCGCGCAAACATTCGTTTTGACCACATAAATCACCGCCACCGCGCGGTCCACCATTATAGCCGTCCATCAAAACGACATTTCGATTTGGATCGACTAGCAGTGCTCCGAATTTTCTTCTTGGACAATTGCTGGCTTTAGAAAGTGTAAGACATTGCTCGATTCGAATGGCCAAGTGTTTTTCTTTCATCGATTGGGGCCAAGACTATCAAGGTCATGAAAGTATGTTGAGCGAATCATCATCATCCAAGCCAAGGGTTTCCAAGATATTTCCGCAAAGATAGAGCGAACCGATTATTAAAATTAAGTCGGTATTTTTATCGATTTGGGCCAATGCGTCTTTTGGTTGTTCGATATGCAAAACATCTGCTATTGGCTGTTTTTCTCCAGGATAACGACCTTTTTGAGGCTCGGTTGTTATGATTTCTTGAGGTGGATTTTTTAACATTACTTCGAATAATGGACCGAGGAATTCCACCATATCTTCTTGGGGTGATGTGCCGAATAATAACGACCATTTTTGTGGCAGAATTTTTTCGATTTCTGGCATGACTCTAGCCATGCCCGTCTGATTATGGGCACCATCTAATAAAATCGGGATCTCGGTCGGAATTAACTGCATTCTTCCGGGCCAATTCGCAGGTCTACGTTCGAATTCCAAACCTAGCATTTTACACAGAATTTCGGCTAGATCGCCTGCTTCGTCCATCACTCCTGCTGGCTCGACATCAACGAATCTGGCGCTGATAGCTTCCTCTCTCATCGCGTTGCGAACGCTGGGTATCATCGGGTCGCGAATTAGCATCGGGACTCCCGGTCGCCAAATTGCGGCTTTTTCGGCTGCGATCTTCTCTAGTGTATCGCCTAGGATATCGGCGTGTTCCATGCTGACCGATGTGACCAAACAACCGACGACTTCTGCGGTTCTTGTCGCATCTAAGCGGCCGCCTAAGCCGGTTTCGAGAATCATGATTTGAACCGCTTGTTTTTTGCAAGAAATCAATGAAACTAAGTAGGTGATCTCAAAAAATGTCAACTCGATTTCTAAGGATTTTATCTGCTCCAAAGCCAGATTAAATTGCTCTCGGCTTATAGGCCGGCCTTGAATTCGCACCCTCTCCTCGATTCGGGTCAAATGTGGTGATGAAAATAAGCCGACCCGATAACCGGCTTGGGTCAATCCGGCAACTAGCATAGCACAAGCCGAACCTTTGCCGTTTGAACCGGCTACATGGATGCAAGACATCGATTTGTCTGGTCGGCCAAGTTGCTCCAAAGCAGCTTGGACCCGGTCCAAACCAAGTTCCATCCCCTTGGATTTACTCGCTTCTAGCCAAGCCCTCACAAACCGGTCCAGCACCATCTAGGAGATTATTTCACCGGCCCCTATAGGGGCCGTTTGGGCCAATCATTAGAAAACCACCCCGAGCCTCGGTCGAAGTCATGGGCGAAGGTGCAACCACGGACAATGTCAAACGCGTTGAACGTGAATTGGCAAAAGAAGACCGGCTAATGGCCAAGATGCTCGACCAAGCACCAGGCATGATTGGCATGGCTGCCATGTTCGTTGTCACCATCGGTATAGGTATATGGTTGCGGCCGTTTTACGATTCTGCAGAACTACATGCTTTCGGTGAAGCAGGAACAACTCAAGGTCGCTGGATTCTGATGGAATTAGCGGCGATTTTCGCCTTTACATTCATCATTTTATTCTTGGCGAAAAAGCACATGGAAAAAGTCATCAAGTACGGATTGTTATTTGTTTTATTCTTGGCATTATGCTATACTACGGTACCTGGTGCTCATCTCTTGCTGGTCGATGCACCAGAACCGGCGGATTTTGAATTTGATAGCGAAATAACATTCAATGAAAAGTTCACATCCATGACCTCTTCCGGCCAAATGATAACCCAATCAGGCGATTGGGACGAAGGCGGATTTGATCCCATAATTACCATAAACATGCGAGATGGAACCGATTCTGAAGCGATTTGGAGCACCGAAATTCATGCTTTCCCCGGTGAGCCAACTGCTACGATGATCGAAGGCGAATACGGTTATACATTCACAAATGCGGCTTATGCTTGGACACTAGACAAAGAGAGCGGCGAATTATTATCGAAATACGCTTGTTATGACGAAGTGATCTGGGACAATGGGGATTTTACAGTAATGCCATTCATGAACCTTCAGGGCCACTGTAGTAGTGTTTTAGAAGTAATCGAACACGAAACCGGTGATTTGAACGATGACAAAGGCGCATTGTACATAATGACGATTGGGAACGAATTGGTGCGTCGAAACACCTTCCATGGTGTTGAAAATTTTTCTGTACATCAAGCGTTATGGGGGGTTCCACAATTACAATTGAACGAATATCAAATCCACATGGAGCAAATGGATAGCGAGCATTTGATACTCGCATCCAAGTTAGGAGCCATCATCATTGAGTTGGAACAATCAAATAGTCAACTTGGAAATCCAGGGCAACATACTGGCGATGCGTCAATATCATGGTATTATCTCATTAAAGGCGATAATTATCTATCCTCTTTTGCTCAAGGGGCAAGCCCCTATGATGAGGGTGAGGATTTCATGTTCGTAATCGGTCATGACTCTGGCAAAATCGACGCATATACTTGGGATGGTATCGACGTACTCAATGAAACCAGAGTAAAAATCGGCGATAATTATCCTGGCCCAATCGAAGCTCTCGCACTTCAAGATTTAACCGAGAACGGTGTCAATGAATTATGGATCGCAAGCGGGGATGGCATCCATGGACTCTATGGCGAGTCCTTGGTGGAAATGGTAAGTTTCGAAATGAATACTACAGGGTATAATGAATTCATTATTGCAAACTCTACCATCAATATCATCAGTTCAAGCGGAGACAATATCTCACTTAATTCCGGACCATTTACCGAGGATATGTACAATATTACCGGATTGGTTTTGGACAATACAGCAACATGGCTCGGGTTATTTGTGGCGGTTATTTTGATGGCTGCTTTGATGTGGCGACCTGAATGGTACATTGTCAATACCGTAGGAGTATTGGTAGGCGCAGGTGTCGTGGTAATGCTTGGAGTGACCTTTGTTCCAACATTGATAATGATCTTCATGATTCTTGCGGCGATTTACGATGCGTGGGCGGTTTACAAGTCCAAACACATGCTCGATTTAGCCGATACGATGATTGGACTAAATCTGCCAATCCTCTTGGTAGCACCTCAAGAAAAGGGCTACTCGATGCTCGAGGGCCAAGATAGTATTAGGCCGGTTGACCAACCTCAAGAAGGCGCTGTACCGAAGAAACGAAAGAAGTCGAAAGAAGCGATGTTCATGGGTCTTGGAGATGTCATATTCCCCGGAATGTTGGTTGTCTCTTGTGTTCAATGGATCGCAGTCGATGGATTCGCAGTCGGAATAGGCGCACTTATCGGCGGCTTAGTCGGATATTTTGTCCTGATGGGCTTCGTCGCATCAGGCCGGCCTCAAGCCGGCTTACCCCTGCTAAATGGTGGCGCAATTCTAGGATATTTGATCGCTGGCATGATATTTGTTGGTACTTCAGCATTCCAATTTGGTCTTTCGTTCTAAGGTGATTTTAGATGTTAAATATGGATCTGTTCAGAAATGGAATCGATAAGATTCGGGCTGACCACGATAAGCGTGGGCTCGAACATACTCGGATTGACCAAGTGATTCGACTCGACGATGAATGGAAAGATGCGCTCAAGCAAATGGAAGATGCTCGACGAGAGCGAAACCAAGCGGCTAGAGGGATCTCTGAAGCTAAGAAAAACCGCGATACAGCAGCAGCAGATACCATAATGGCTGAGGTTAAAAACATCGGCGCGAAAATTTCTCAACTCGACGAACAAGCAAATTCTTTGCTCGAACAAAGAGATATAATTCGAATGAGAATTCCAAATATCCTCCACGAAGCGGTACCAATCGGTGCCGATGAGGGCGGAAATACCCAACACTCACTCCATGGTGAAAAACCACAATTCGATTTTGAACCACGCACTCATAACGAGCTCATCGAGATGAATAAGTGGGTCGAACTCGAAAGGGCAGCAAAGATTGCCGGCAGCAGATTCTTCTTCCTAAAGGGCGACCTCGCCCGAATGGAATTAGCATTGCAATCCTTTGCAGTCGATTTCATCATCAACCGCGGCTTCACTTTCGTTCAACCACCTGTAATGATGAATCGTAAGGCGTACGAAGGCGTAACCGACTTGAGCGACTTCGAGACGGTAATGTACGGTATTACCCCAGACCCACTCTACATGATCGCTACCAGCGAGCATCCTCTTACCGCGATGTTCATGGATGAAATCATCGAACCGAGTTTATTGCCTATCAAGATGGTTGGCGTTAGCTCTTGTTTTCGCCGTGAGGTCGGCGCTCATGGCTTGAGCGACAAAGGGATTTGGCGAGTTCATCAATTTACCAAAATCGAGCAAATCATAATCTGTAAACCAGATGATTCTTGGCAACATCACGAAGACCTGCTCGATAATTGCACCGACCTCTGGGACGCACTTGGACTGCATTACGAGGTCGTCAATATCTGCACTGGAGATATGGGAACAGTAGCTGCGAGAAAGTACGACTTGGAAGCATGGTTACCTGGGGCGGATGCTTACAAGGAGATCGTATCTTGCTCAAATTGTACCGATTATCAAGCCAATCGCTTATCGATGCGCTTTAGAACCAACGAAGGAAATACTGCGGTTCACACACTCAATTCGACCGCGGTCGCAACCAGCAGAGCGCTGGTGGCAATTATGGAACAGAATCAACTTAAAGATGGGCGAGTGGCAGTACCTGAGTGCCTAGTCCCATTGATGGGCGGCAAAACCCACCTCGAACCTTGCCAATGGTGATATTATGAGAGTTTTAGCAATTACAATTTTAATTTTCCTAGCGACCATTAGTGGCTGTTTTGGCCAAGAGGAACCTACGATCACACCAACCCTAAACGCTGAGGAAATAACCATAGCAACTCGAGGCCAACTGCTGACTATCGAGGTCGAATCAAATGTAGACTATACGGTAAACCGAAGCGCTGGGCTATTCTTTGTCGATTCGGATGGCGTATTCAGAGATTCGAGCGAAATGACTTTTGCTGCAGGAGAATCATTTGAGATTTTAGTTTTGGATAGCGAGAGAGATAATATCGAATTGAATATCTCTAATGGCTTAGATTTCATTCAATTAAATTTAACTCTTGAAGATAGTGCTGAAATGATGTTGGTCGATGGCCGCCGCGCATTCGACACCATCGATATGTTAACCACGGAATGGAATAACCGCTGGTGCGCTTCGGCTTCGGTCCACGATAGTGGTAATAATTACAAGAATGCAGCAGAAGGGATGAAGGCGATTTGGGAAGGCTATGGATTCGACTATGTCGAAGTTACAAATTATGCGGACGACCCGGACCAACTAAATGTTGTAGGTTACAAATATGGCAATGTTTACCCGGACCAATATATCGTCATCGGTGGTCATTTCGACGTCGCATATGTTGCAACACCTCCCGGTGGAGGCACTAGTGAAGGGGCTAACGATGATACCAGCGGTTCGACCGTCTCAATGGAGATCGCCCAAGCTATCGCAAGCCGTGAATGGGACCACACAGTTGTCGCAGCACTATGGGCTTGTGAAGAAGAGGGGCTCAAGGGGTCTTCTGCATTCGTAAATCATCTTCCAGAGGATATAGCGGTCAAGGCATACATGAATTTCGATATGGTTTCACTCAACTACCCAATCACTCCACCGCCGGGTTATGGCCCTTACGATCTTGATATCGCTACCGCGGGAGCAGATGATGATAACCTCGCTCAAATGAACGAATGGCTTCGATTGGTCATCGAGGATGAAATGAGTTTCAACGACCAAGCCAATAACGATATTCATTGGGCTAGTGCCGAATCATGTGCAAGCGATCATTGTAGTTTCTTTTCACAAGGTTATGCAACTTTTAATTTCTTTAGCGCAGGTGGCGATGCTTCGTTCTGGCAAGAATGGCATAGTGGGACCGATAATCTCGATTTCATGGTCCAAAAGGCCGGGGGCGAGGATGAATTAGGAAATGGTTTCAACACTTTGGTTTGGACCTCATTATCCCTGTTCGTCCATATCGATAATACCGATGACTCGTTTCAAGGGCGTTGGTTTGCCGAAGAATAATTTTGCCGGGTATAATTATTAATAATCCGTTGAACCTGCAACATATATGGATAAAAAGGTCTGGATTTATATTGGCGCTGCTTTTATTCTTGGAGCCATAATTCAATTGATTATTGCAGGCCCTTCGGCAGGTAGCCATTATGAAAGTCCTGAAGATCATGCGGTTTGGAGTGGGCTTAAAGCAGATAATGAATTATTAACCCTCAGCCAAGATGATTCATACGATATATGGATCGCTCGAACCGGGACAATAGATTTTTTCACCATAAAAAATTCAACTGGTCAATCGGTTCTTGAGGGGACGTACTTTGAAGATAATTCTGAAGAGTGGATTTATTATGGCGAATATTATGCTGAAGATTGTCCTTGTACTATCAATTTAAATTCTACTTCAATGGTTGTGTTCACTCCTTTTCGTGAGGCCGGAATGATGGGCGATGAAGATGTGTATTTCATGCAGATGATGTATGCTTCAATGACTTGCTGCCTTGGAATCGTTATCTTGGTTGGAGCAAACTCAATTAAGCAGGTTTCAGATACTGCAGCTGTTGAATTGCAACAACAAAATCAATCGGGACTCTGAAGTCAGAGCTTCACAATACAACATCAAATACCTTGAAAGCGAATCCCACCGCGAAGGATGGTATGCGCGAGCGCCCACCAATAGTTTTCGTCCACGGAATCAAGGGGGGAAATCTCAGGGGGCCGGATGGTGACCTGCGTTGGATGAGAGTGCGTGACCTCTTCGTAAATCGCGATCGTGGTCTCACTTCCCCGCTGGAGTGGAAAAACGGGGAGCAGGCTCATGATGGAGTTTACAGCGACGGGCCGCTGCGCGGTGTGTTGTGGAAGCCAATCTATCGCCGTTTCCTCGACGGTATGCGGCGTCTTGGCTGGAATATTTTCAGTTACCGACATGACTGGAGGCGTAGCCAGTCAGAACTCTCCGCTGGATTGATCGAGTTCCTTAGAGAGATTCGTGAAAAACATCCTGCTCCATTGGTAATTAGCCACAGTAATGGTGGGATGATTGTAGATCACGCTCTGCGAACCAAAGGAGTAGGTGAGCTTGCCGGCGTGCTCCATGCTGGGGTTCCCTTCGGGGATGGTGTCAGTTTCCTTCCCGACATGACTAATGGAGAGGCAATCATTCGAAATACCCATCTAGCCGGACCATTTGTGCATTTGAGTTGGGCATCTCCATGGGCTTATTTTCCTATAGGTGACCAATCTAGACTTCTCGACGAGGATGGCGGGCATGTCCCCCATGACTGGAAGGATGTCGTTTCATGGAAGAGGTTAGGGCTTGGGCCATTCTCACTAGATGTCGAACTATCTGAAATACAGATTGAACATCTCCGCTGCGCAATGCAAGCAGCAGCCATAGTCCGCGCTAACATCGAAGCAGGCTGGCCAAATGACCAACCGCGCCCCCCGATAGCAGTGCTGCGTAGTCGTTCTCAAGATACGCCTTCCGCCTATCAGCGTAGAGAAGATGGCGTCGCGTTCTATTCGATTCTGCAATTCCGCCCTTTGATATTGAAGCCGATTATGAAACAAAGTTTGGGCACAGTTCACTACTCGACGATATCCACGTAGTAGATGCTGCATTGGCCAAACTGCTCACTCTTCCTCAGATACCGGCTTCGCTTTGAGGAACATGGCGAAGGTTGCCGCAAGTTCCTCGGCCTCCTCTGTACGAAGGGCTACGGTTTCTACCACGCTCTGAGTACGAACGGTGAAGAGTGCTACACCATCTCCCGTATTATGGCCGATGATATCACCTGGGCCGAGTGTTTTGATCACATCGGGCACACCATCACCATCAATATCTCGGCTCACTACT
>LWDU01040989.1_pt1 | contig 99062 bp, 100 predicted proteins | sample 727161 | NCBI WGS metagenome assembly LWDU01 (sample SAMN04566230, study PRJNA314399) | hydrothermal vent metagenome | isolation source: deep sea hydrothermal plume seawater | place: Mexico: Gulf of California, Guaymas Basin | collected 2004-07-11 | reverse complement strand
TGTACGCGGCTTTCTAGTTGTATTGGTCATGTCGTATCCTATTGTGATATTAATAGGCTATCAAACCCTACAGGTTTATTAAACCATTACATATCACCACATTCAGGAGCACAGAAAATGTATAAGAAAAGAAATAAACCCAAAAAATTCGATAACAATATTGTTGTCATTGGTGGTGGATCAGCAGGACTGGTGACGTCTTATATCGCAGCAGCGGTTAAAGCGAAAGTGACTTTAATCGAAAAACATAAAATGGGTGGGGACTGTTTAAACACTGGTTGCGTTCCCTCAAAAGCGCTGATCAAATCCAGCAAATTATTATCCATGCTGAAACGCTCAAAAGAATTTGGTATTAATGAGATTAAAGCAGACTTTAAATTTGGCGAAGTCATGGAGCGCGTGCAAGGGGTCGTTAATACCGTTGCTCCACATGATTCGGTCGAGCGTTATACTGAATTAGGTGTTGATGTTGTTGAAGGTGAAGCAAAAATTTTATCGCCGTGGGAAGTTGAAGTAAAAACGGCAGAAGGCACGAAAACCATCACCACGCGTTCTATCGTGATTGCTGCGGGGGCAAGACCATTCGTACCGCCTATTCCTGGTCTGGATAAGATAGACTATTTAACCTCGGATAACGTGTGGAACTTACGTGAACAACCTAAACGTATGGTTGTACTAGGCGGTGGGCCGATTGGTAGTGAGTTAGCTCAATCGTTTGCCCGTTTAGGTGTCACTGTAACTCAAGTAGAAATGGCTCCGCGCTTATTAATTCGTGAAGATATTGAAGTTTCAAAAGCCCTCACCGCTAAGTTTATTAAAGAAGGCATCGATGTCAAATTAGAGCATACTGCCAAAGAATTTATTGTCGAAAATGGCGAAAAAATCCTACTTGCTGAGCATAAGGGTAAGCCAGTGCGTATTCCCTTTGATCAAGTATTATTAGCCATTGGGCGTATTGCTAATACGACAGGTTATGGTTTAGAAGAATTAGGTGTGAAATTATCTGATCGCCGCACGGTGCAAATCAATGATTTCCAGGAAACCAATTTCCCTAATATCTATGCCTGCGGTGATGTTTCAGGCCCTTACCAATTTACGCATACGGCAGCGCATCAAGCTTGGTATGCCTCGGTTAATGCTTTATTCGGTAGCTTTAAAAAGTTCAAAACTGATTATTCTGTCATTCCCTGGGCCACTTTTACCGACCCTGAAGTGGCTCGTGTCGGTATTAATGAACAAGAGGCGAAAGAGCAAAAGATACCTCATGAAATCAGTGTTTATGGAATTGATGATTTAGATCGAGCCATTGCCGATGGTGAGGCGCATGGTTTTGTAAAAGTCTTAACCGTCCCGGGGAAAGATAAAATCCTGGGAGTGACCATCGTTGGTGAGCATTCAGGTGATTTAATTGCAGAATTTGTCTTGGCAATGAAATACAAACTGGGCTTGAATAAAGTTCTGGGTACGATACATATCTACCCGACAATGGCAGAAGCCAATAAATATGTCGCAGGTGTTTGGAAAAAGAACCATCAGCCTGAGAAATTATTACAGTGGGTTGCTAAGTTTCATGTCTGGAAACGGGGGTAAGTTTTTATTGAATAATAAGGTGGGCTATATGGGTATCATCTATAATAAAGTTACTCATAGATTGAACGAATATTCTTATGACTCAAACAGATACATCCCCCGAGAACTGGCTTAATGATTATGGTGATCTTTTGTATCGTTATGCGTTAACACGTGTACGTTCAGAAGCGACAGCAGAAGATTTGGCACAGGAAAACTTGCTTGCAGGGTTACAGGCAATTGATCGATTTTCAGGCCAATCAACGGTAAGAACCTGGTTAGTGGGTATTTTAAAGCACAAAATCATTGACCATTTTAGAAAGTATAAGCGTGAAATGACATCACTTGATGACGATGAAACCGCAGAAGATGTATTAGCTTATCAATTTGACCAGCAAGGAAACTGGAAAATTAATTTGATTGAATGGGGAACTCCCGAAAAAAGCATGGACGATGAACAGTTTTGGCTTACGTTTAATGACTGCCTTTCGCGTTTACCAAAACGTATGGCTGACCTCTTATTATTACGTGCCGTTGATGGTTTAGAAACTGAAGAGTGTCGTGCTTTATTAGGTTTTGACACTGACAACCAGCTTTGGGTGACCTTATCACGTACTCGCGTAAAACTAAGACAATGTTTGGAAACAAACTGGTTTAGTAAGGAATAACTTATGTATAAATGTAAAGAAATAATAGAACTGACATCTAAGCACATGGAGACTTCATTGCCGTGGTATACACGGATGGAAATGAAGGTTCACTACTTAATGTGTAAAACCTGTAACCGCTACGCACAGCAATTGCTGTTTATAAACAAAGCATTAGGGTCATTTGAAAGACATGTGCCTACTAAAAACTGCCAGTTACAAGATGATGCTAAGCAGCGCATCGCTAAAAAAATACGCCAGGTAAAAGAAACTACAGAGTAATAAAACAGTGGTTTAGTCTTGTTTTCTACAAGGAAATCATATTTTATTTCTTAAAAACATCCTTATCGGTAGAGGTACTTTTTTAATACTTATTAATAATGGCGATACCTTGCTGGAAGGTAGCTCCCTGATAAATAATCAAAATTAACTAAACAGTGTCCGGCCACCATCGACAGTTAGAACCTGGCCGGTTGTATAATCGGCATCATAGATTAAATATCTTATTGCTTTGGCAATCTCATCCGGGTTGCCCATGCTTTGTAATGCTACTTTAGCCTGAATTTCCAGCTTTTTCTGTTCACCCATTTGATGATCTGGCCATAAAATTGCTCCGGGTGCTATGGCGTTTACTCTTATCTCTGGCGCTAGTTCTTTGGCTAGAATTTTGCTTAAAGCAGCCAGACCTGCTTTGGCAATACTATACACAGGGAAGCCTGGTAATCCCTTATCCGCATGAATATCGATGATATTTATCACGCTCCCGTGCTTACTCTTTAATATTGGTGAAAGCGCCTGAATTAAAAAAAAGGGGGATTTCAAATTACTTCCGAGTAACTCATCCCATTGACCTTCTGTTACTTCGCTCAGTTCGGTGGCATAGAACGCCGAAGCATTATTTATTAATACATCGATACCTCCCCATGCCTGTGTAGCAATTTCAGCCAGCGATTGTAACTCTTGCATATCCAGCAGATCTGCCTGAAAAATTCGTACTGAATCTGGTCTTTGCTGATTAAGTTCACCGGCTAGTTCTTGGGCGGCTGTAGCAGAAGTGCGGTAATGCAATAGGATATTTGCGCCCTGCTCATGCAAGTATCTTACACAATGCGCGCCGACCCTTTTGGCGGCTCCGGTAATTAATATAGTTTTCCTAGGTGTCATTGATAAGTTCTACCATTGTGTTTGAGCCAGCCTGATTCATGGTAGTTTCCAGGATTTTTATGCGTCCAGTGGATCACGCCACCCCTAGCATTCCATTCGTATTCACCGTTAAACTCGACTGTAGCGCCTTTTTTTAAGTCTTCAATTTTAGGCGCTAGATCGATGTTATGTGCTACGAGCACTGTTAATCCGGGGGCAACCCGTAGAATAAATTTTTGGTGTCTGGAGCCTTTTAGATCGTCGCGTACAGATTTTACCACGATACCTGAGCCTTGAACCTGAAGATCGCTTTGCTCTTGCTTGTAGGCCCGTTTTAGAGCGATATTATCAGTAGCGGCCTTTTTTGTAGTTTCAAAGTCTTGGAGTATATCTTCCGGCGCTGAAATATCTTGCTGCTGATAGGCCTCGACCGCAAATAATACGCCTGTTATTAATAGTATAAGAAGTTTTTTCATGATCGATGCAAATTAGAATTCGGAGTTGAACTATTGTCCACATCTTACTTAGCTGCACTATTTCCCGTATTGCGCTAACTTCATACGGGCTAAACTCACCATAGTACCTAGCCAGAACCTAAACGTCGCTGACCACTTTTCCTGACAAATAAACGCGAAAATAGTAGACCGGTTTCAAATAATAGCCAGATAGGAACGGCTAACAAGGTCTGAGAAATAGCATCAGGCGGCGTTAAAAACATGCCTATAATAAATGCTCCAACAATAATATAAGGACGTTTTTCTGCCAATTGCTGTGGGGTAAAAATACCTACCCATACCAGTACTATGGTCACGATGGGCACTTCAAACGCCATGCCAAACGCAAAGAACATCGTCAATACGAAATCCAGGTATTTGGCGATGTCGGTCATGACTGTCACTCCTTCAGGAGCTGCCGATGTCAAAAAACCAAATACTAAAGGAAATACTACAAAATAGGCAAATACCATGCCCAATGCAAATAACAGCGTACTGGCTATTAATAATGGTGCAATCATGCGCCGCTCGTGGGCATAGAGACCAGGCGCGACAAAAGCCCAAAACTGGTACAAAATCACCGGGATAGCAATAAATATTGAGGCAACTAATACCAGTTTAAACGGCGTCAAGAAAGGTGAGACGACATCAATAGCCACCATAGAAGTATCTTCTGGCAAAAATTGCATCAGCGGTTTGGCCAAAAAACTATAGATCTCATTTGCAAATGGGGTCATTGCCAGAAAAACCAGCAAGACACTCAATACAACTTTTAATAAGCGATTGCGTAACTCAACCAGATGCGAGATTAGCGGCTGTTCCTGCTCTTCATTCTCCGCCATGCTTTTCTTTATCCGTCTGTTCTTTAGCATCTAAAAAATGTTCAACCCGATCATTCAAACCCAGACTGTTGGTCATAGAATCAATCTTCGCCTGCTGCTCCTTCAATAATTGCCTTAATTCTTCTTCCTTCAGCTCTTCCTTTATTTCTTCTTTGACTGACGTAACCATATGCCGGGTTTTACCAACCCAGAAACCTGCAATACGGGCAACTTTAGGCAGTTTTTCAGGCCCAATGACCAGCAGACTTACCAAGCCGATTAAACCAAGCTCCCAAAATCCAATATCAAACATAGGTTAGACTTTATCTTGTTCTTGCTTTTTGTCCGCCTCAGCTGAATCGATGACATCCGCGTCTATAATATTTTCATCTTGGTCTTCAAGGTTTTTATCTTCTTCACCATCTTTCATCGCCGAGCGAAAACCTTTTACCGCACCACCTAAGTCGCCTCCCATATTACGCAGGCGCTTAGTGCCAAATAAAACGATCACAATAACTAATACAATTAATAACTGAGTTACACTGATTCCCATAATAATTCCTCTCGTGATTATTTCTGACGTTGCGCTTTCTCTTCCAGCCCTGACAAGCCAAAACGTCGCTGTAATTCATTTAATACATCATCCGGGTGCAAGCCCTGCTCAGCAAGTAATACCATACAATGAAACCATAAATCTGCCATTTCATAAATGATTTGCTCTTTATTTCCATCTTTTGCCGCTATTACTGTCTCGGTCGCTTCTTCACCAATTTTCTTTAAAATGCTATCTAAGCCTTTAGCATACAGACTCGCCACATAAGATGAATCCGCTGCTTCTTGCTTACGCTGTTCTAAAACAGTGGCTAATTCGGTTAACACTTGACTCATTCTTACTCTCTGTAATGCGGACTTTGGTCCGCTAACCCTATATCAATGCAATATTAGCGAACTAAAGTCCGCTCTACAATGTATCTTATTTTTTATATATCTCGGCTGGATCTCTTAAAACCGGTGAGTTTTCTTTCCAGACATTCTTTTCCAGAGTTCGATAAAAACAGCTTTCTCGCCCGGTATGACAAGAAATCCCGCCTTCTTGCTCTATTTCCAGCAACAACACATCTTCATCGCAATCCACTGAAATAGACACAATTTTTTGCTTGTTACCCGACTCCTCACCTTTACGCCATAATTTTTGTCGTGAGCGTGACCAATAAACAGCATAGCCACTTGCCTGTGATAACGCCACCGATTCACGGTTCATCCAGGCAAACATAACAACTTTCCCTGTATCTGCCTGCTGGGCAATAACCGGAACTAAGCCCTCTTCCGTCCAGCGTATCTCATCTAGCCATAACTCATTCATGTTAGACGAACTTCTATGCCTTCGGCTTGCATATATTCTTTCGCTTCCTGCACGCTATATTCTGCAAAATGAAAAATACTTGCGGCTAACACCGCGTCGGCTTTACCTTCTTTTACCCCATCTACCAAATGTGCTAATTTTCCGACACCTCCGGAGGCAATTACTGGCACAGAAACCGCTTCACTAACTGTTCGTGTTAGTTCTAAATCAAAGCCAATTTTAGTCCCATCTCTATCCATGCTGGTTAATAATATCTCACCTGCCCCATAGTCGACCATTTTAATTGCCCATTCTATGGCATCAATACCCGTCCCTTTACGCCCACCATGGGTAAATATTTCCCAGCGATCAGACTCACCTGTAGCGCTGACTTTTTTAGCATCAATGGCGACTACAATACATTGTGAACCAAATTTTTCGGCGGCTTGTTTGACAAATTCAGGATTAAATACGGCGGCACTATTAATACCGACTTTATCTGCACCGGCATTTAGCATACAACGTATATCTTCCAATTTTCTAATGCCACCGCCGACAGTTAACGGAATAAAAACTTCACTGGCTACCTGTTCGACGACATGCACGATAGTATCGCGATTATCATGCGTAGCGGTAATATCCAGAAAGGTAATTTCATCCGCACCTTCTCTGTCATAACGCCGTGCGACTTCAACAGGATCACCCGCATCACGGATATCGACAAATTTTACGCCTTTTACTACCCGACCATTATCAACATCCAGACATGGGATAATACGCTTAGCTAAACTCATGACATACCTTTAAGAAAATGACTCGGCAAGTTTTTCTGCCGCGGCAAAATCCAGCGTACCTTCATAGATGGCGCGCCCAGTAATTGCGCCCATAATACCATCATCAGCAACAGCTCCCAGCGCATATATATCATCCATATTAGTAATTCCTCCAGAAGCTATCACCGGAATATTAATGGCGCGTGCCAATTTTGCTGTCGCTTCAACATTAACCCCTTGCATCATGCCATCGCGGGAAATATCAGTATAAATAATAGACTCAACGCCATGCTCTTCAAATTTTTGCGCCAGGTCGATAACATCATGATTGGATAATTTGGACCAGCCATCTATTGCTACCTTGCCATCTTTTGCATCTAAACCCACAATGATATGCCCGGGAAACTCAATCGCCATATCGCGCACAAAACGTGGCTCTCTGACCGCTTTAGTGCCAATAATAACGTACTTTACACCCGCTTCTAAATAGCCTTGTATCGTATCTTCATCGCGTATGCCACCACCAATTTGCACCGGCACATCAGGATAGGCTTCGACAATTTGATGAATAATATCAGCATTTCTAGGCTTCCCCGCAAATGCACCGTCTAAATCAACCAGATGTATACGCCTGGCACCAGCGTCAACCCAGCGTCCAGCAACTTCTACCGGATTATCTGAAAAGACCGTATCATCTTCCATTCGGCCCTGCCGCAAGCGCACACATTTACCGTCTTTTAAGTCAATGGCGGGTATTAACAACATTTTTTAAGCCTCTATTTTTATAAAAATATGAATAATGTAAATCAGGACTGACCATCCCAATGTAAAAAGTTTTTCAGTAGTTGCAAACCCACCGTCTGACTTTTTTCCGGGTGAAACTGTACGGCAAAGACATTATCCTTTGCTATGGCACAGGTAAATGCCTGTGGATATTCCGTAGTTGCTGCAATAGCAGCGTCATCATCAGGCTGTGCATAATAACTATGCACAAAGTAGAAACGGCTGTCCTGCGTTATATCCTGCCACAATGAATGCTGATTTTGCTGCACTTTATTCCAGCCCATATGTGGAATTTTTAATTTTTGCCCTTCTACATCCTGCATATCTTTTGCAAAATGTATCACTTTACCTGGAATCAAGTTTAAGCAATCAGTTCCACCATTTTCTTCGCTAGTAGATAACAAGGCCTGCATACCGAGACAAATCCCTAGCAATGGCTTGCTTTGTGCCACTTCAGTAATCACTTCAGTGAGTTCAGCGGCTTGCACAGCATGCATACAATCGCGTATTGCACCGACACCAGGAAATACCACGCGGTCAGCGGCTAAGATGGATTGTTTATCAGAGACAACACGCACATCAACTTCGGGAGATGCGTGTTGCAGGGCTTTAGCAATGGAGTGCAGATTGCCCATGCCATAATCTATAACTGCTACGGAAGACATTTGAATTTGTAAGTAAGTCGATTAAAAAATATTAAAAACCAAAGGTAAACCCAGAGAACCAGGGTGTCGGATCTAACCTACACAACTCAATCCCCATGTAGGCTAAAGCCTACTCCCCAGCTACAAAACACCTTTTGTAGAGGGCATAATCCCTGCCATACGCGGGTCTTCTGTCATGGCCATACGTACAGCGCGGCCCATGGCTTTAAACACAGTTTCCGCAACATGGTGAGCATTGATACCTTTCAAATTATCAATATGCAAGCTGACACCCGCATGATTAACAAAGCCCTGGAAGAATTCACGGAATAAATCGACATCAAAGCTGCCGATCATTGCGCGCTTAAATTCAACTTCATAATGCAGCCCCGGACGTCCTGAAAAATCCACCACAACGCGTGACAAAGCTTCATCCAATGGGACGTAGGCATGACCATAGCGAAACAGGCCTTTTTTATCACCCAAAGCCTGGGCAAATGCTTTGCCCAGCGTAATGCCGACATCCTCTACCGTATGATGGTCATCAATCTGTAAATCGCCTTTACAAACGATATCCATATCGATTAAACCGTGCCGCGCAATTTGATCCAGCATATGCTCTAAAAAAGGCACACCGGTATCAAATTTCGCCTTACCTGTCCCATCCAGGTCTATACTGACACTGATTTTTGTTTCCAGTGTGTTGCGCTCAACACTTGCGATTCTATTTGTCATATGTGTTATCGTTCCCGCTCTGCGTGGGAATGCCTCCGTTGATGCTCCCGCGCCCTATATACGACGCGGATGCGTCGCTAACGGCGTTCCCACACGGAGCGTGGGAACGCCGTTAGCTGAATGATTACTTCGAACGCTTACGGTCGACTTCGGTCAATAAAATTTTACGTAAGCGAATTGACTTAGGGGTTACTTCAACCAATTCATCATCACTGATAAATTCCAAAGCCTGTTCTAGAGTCATCTTTTGAATCTTGGCACAGGTTAAACTTTCATCCGTACCCGAAGCACGCACGTTCGTTAATGGCTTAGGTTTAGTTGGATTTACCACTAAGTCATTAGTGCGGGAATGAATACCCACTAATTGCCCTTCGTATATTTCATCCCCATTGACCACTAACAACTCACCACGAGCCTGTAGCGGATGCAAAGAATAATCAACCGCCTTGCCTTTTGCCATAGAAACCAATACGCCACGAACACGCAGGCCAACACTGCCTTCTTTTACCGGACCATAATGATCAAACACATGGTAGAACAAGCCGGAGCCTGAGGTTGATGTTAAGAATTCAGTTTGAAAACCTAGTAATCCACGCGAGGGAACTATATATTCCAGACGAATACGTCCTTTACCATCGGGCACCATATCTTTCAGGTCACCTTTACGATCACCTAATTTCTCCATGATCGTACCTTGATGCTGTTCTTCCACCTCAATCGTTACATACTCATAAGGCTCGGATTTAACGCCATCAACTTCCTTGATAATCACTTCAGGACGGGAAACACCCATTTCAAAGCCTTCCCGACGCATGTTCTCGATTAGTACCGATAAATGCAATTCACCCCGACCCGAAACTTTAAATTTATCAGGATCGTCAGTTGGATCTACACGTAAAGCGACATTATGCTGTAATTCCTTATCTAAACGATCACTAATCTGGCGTGTGGTAATAAATTTTCCTTCTTTACCGGCAAACGGTGAGTTATTCACCTGAAAAGTCATGCTAACTGTTGGCTCGTCAATTGATAATGCAGGTAAGGCTTCAATATTATCAGGATCGCACAGTGTTTCTGAAATCTGCAGATTTTCAATACCACAGAAAGCGATAATATCGCCGGCACCTGCTGATTCCACTTCAACCCGTTCCAGACCATCAAAGCCATATAATTTCAGCATCCGGCCACTACGCGTTTTGCCTTCAATATCAATTAATGTTAATTGCATGTTGCGCTTTACTGAACCGCGCTGAATACGTCCCACACCTATAATACCGACATAGGAATTGTAATCCAGACTGATCACCTGCATTTGAAATGGCCCATCAATATCGACAGCCGGTGGAGCAACTTTTTCCACTACGGTTTCAAATAATGGCGTCATATCACCACCGGATACATCTGCTTCCAGACCTGCATATCCATTTATAGCTGAGGCATACACGATAGGAAAATCTAACTGCTCATCCGTTGCACCTAAATTATCAAATAAGTCAAAGGTCTGATCGACAACCCAGTCAGGTCGAGCCCCAGGGCGATCAACTTTATTAATAACCACTATCGGCTTTAGACCCAAAGCAAATGCTTTTTTAGTTACAAAACGCGTTTGTGGCATAGGGCCATCGACGGCATCAACCAATAACAAAACAGAATCAACCATCGATAAAACACGTTCAACCTCACCACCGAAGTCAGCATGTCCTGGGGTATCAACAATATTAATATGATAGCCATTCCAGTCTATAGCTGTGTTTTTTGCCAAAATGGTAATACCGCGCTCTTTTTCAAGATCATTAGAGTCCATCATCCTCTCAGATAACTGCTCATGTTCTGAGAACGTGCCAGACTGCTCTAATAATTTATCAACTAGAGTTGTTTTACCATGATCAACGTGAGCAATAATGGCTATATTTCTTAATTTTTCTATCACTTTATTTATACTGTATTAATGGATGTTATGTTCTCAGTGTTGAAAACATCGATGTTTTTTAATTCTTGGTATCGCTTATACAACTTAGACGTAGCTTATGATTGCTCCCATGGCAAACGAGCATTGCGCCAGCCACCCAGATTACCACGGTGCTTATGCACATCCAGCTCGCCTTCAAAGCCTTCAACGACGTTGACTACATGTCTAAACCCTGCTTCCTGCAAGACTTCCGCAGCCACTACTGAGCGTGAACCACTACGACATAACAACAGGACACGGCAGGAATTATCACCCACCGCTTGTTTTACTTGCTCTACAAAATCAGGATTAACCTGCCAGTCAGGCGCTTCTTTCCAGGGCACATGCACTGCATTAACAGGATGCCCAACAAAATCATGCTCTACCTTGGTGCGTACATCAATCATGACAGCCGATGAATTGGCCTGCATTAAATCCCATGATTGTTGCGGTGTTAAATTTTCTATCATTTACTTAAACTATTCACTAATCTCTTTTGCCCGATAAACTGCGCTTCATTTCTCAGCCCTTGCTGAATCATACCCAGCCCTGAATTTTCTCGATAATAAACCCGCTTTAATGGCGAAAATAGCTGTAGCAATTCATTTTCTGCCAGTAAAAAACGTGGGTTTTTAGGCCCTAGACCTGAGGTTTTATCCTGTGTATAGGTTTGATAAAAAAGCAATCCATTCGGCTTTAAACTCTCCATTATCGCATTACAAATCGAACGGTCAAGAAATCGACTAACAACAACCACATCAAAACAGCAAGAAGCAAAACTATCTGGGGTAATTTCTCGGGTGAAAGTGTTAATAGGCAAGGCGTGAGCATCTGCTTGCTGCTGTAATCTGCCTAGAGCAATAGCTGAAATATCCCACGCTTGTGTCGTCAATCCCTGCTTAGCCAAAATCAGCGCATTTGCACCTAAGCCACTCGCTAAATCCAGAGCCGTGCCTTTTTGTGGCAATAAAAATAGGTTGCCAGATAAGACGGCTACAGGCTCTCCCGGGCTGCTCGCATCAGATTGATAAACCTTATCCCATTTATAGCTTAGCTGCTTATCCATTAAAGGCTGAGCGCGTTCTTATCCATTCTTCAAGAAAAACCAGAAATGTGCGCACTTTAGCAGATACATATTTACGATGTGGATAGACTGCATGAACTTCCATGGGTTCACAAGCATAATCCTGCATGATAACCCGCAAGTGTCCTTTTTCTATATCTCTAGCAACAATATATTCAGGCAACATCACCAAACCCAGGTCTTTTTTTGCGGCAATACGAATAGGGTCAGCCGCATTAGCCTCCATACGTCCCGACACTGACACCTCCGTTCTTCCATCCGGCCCTTTAAAGCGCCATTTATTTCTGGGTGGAAGAGAATTATTCACCAAACAACTGTGTTGTGCCAGGTCTTCAGGAACCTGAGGTATGCCATTAGCTGAAAAATAACCACTAGAACCACAGACTACCAGCGGTGAGCTAGCTATTTTCTTAGCGACCAGACTGGTATCTTTCAGGTCACCAAAGACTATTGCAATATCAATTCCTTCATCCACCAGGTCGCCAAAACTACTTTGCAACATCAGATTAACAGATAAATCTTTATGCAAGTTTAGAAACTCCGCAATAGCGGGCGCGACATATAAAGAACCAATCACATTCGGCGCGCTGATTTTTAGCTTTCCTCTGGGGTTGGTATGCAACTGGGTAACGGCACCCTCCATTTCCTCTATCTCAGCCAGAACTGCCTGGCAACGTTGTAGATAGGAACCACCCACATCGGTTAAACTCAGGCTACGCGTAGTACGATTAAATAAACGCGCCGCCAGGTAGCTTTCCAGCTGACCTATATGTTTAGTTGCCATCGCTCTGGAAATAGACATTTCGTTCGCGCCGCCGACAAAGCTTCCCGCTCTGGCAACGCTGACAAATACCTTCATTCCTGTTAATTTATCCATAGCCTAGTCAATAGAGTATTTAGAATGGCTATATTATATAGTAAAGATTGCTAAGGAATAGCCTCGAATCAAGGGCTAGGTAATATTAAAAAACAAACCACGAAATATTCGAAAATCACGAAACAAGCGCTTTCTACTAGCGTCAAGTTCTTAAGGGGGCTAAAACCTACTTACCTAAAACCGCCCGCTTGATTTCATCTTGCTCCATATGTCGCACATCTTCACCTTTAACCGCATAAATTACATAATCACAAACATTACAGGCATGATCACCGATCCGCTCCAGAGAACGAATGGCGATCATAATATTTAATGCTCGCTTTATATTACGATTATCTTCCATCATGGACAGGGTTAACTGGCGAAAGACACTGACATATTCCTGGTCGATTTCTTTATCCCGAGTCAAAATTTCAACCGAGCTTTCAATATCTAAACGGGCAAAAGCATCCAGTGCATCATGTAAAATATTTCTCACCAGTACCGATAAGTGTTTCAATTCGCTGTAATCCGACGCTCCCCGGTTACTCTCTTCGAGTTTAAACGCCATTCCTGCAATACGTGCAGCCTGATCGCCAATGCGTTCCAGGTCAGTAATAGTCTTGGAAACACCAATTAATAAACGCAAATCAAATGCAGCCGGTTGCCTTTTAGCGATAATCAACAAACAGTCCTCATCAATCTCCTGCTCCAGAGCATTAACTGTTTTATCACTCTGTACGACCTGTTCGGCTAACTCTATATTACCCTGGGTAACGGCCTCAACAGCATCGATTGTTTGCTGCTCAACCAGCCCGCCCATGACCAGAACTTTGTTGCGAATACTCTCAATGTCTTCGTTGAATTGATGAGAAATATGTTTCCCTATATGTTGTTTTTCCATAGTAATTTATCCGTAGCGTCCAGTAATATAATCTTCAGTTTGCTTCTTTGCAGGGTTAGTGAATATGGTATTGGTCTCGTCAAATTCGATTAAATCACCCATATACATAAATGCGGTAAAATCCGAGACACGCGCCGCCTGTTGCATATTATGCGTAACAATAACGATCGTATAAGTTTCTTTTAATTCATTGATCAGTTCTTCAATTTTTAAGGAAGAAATCGGATCCAGTGCAGATGAAGGCTCATCCAGCAATAAAATGCTCGGTTCAATCGCAATTGCGCGCGCAATCACCAGGCGTTGTTGCTGCCCGCCCGACAAGCCCAAGGCGTTATCCTGCAAGCGGTCTTTTACTTCATCCCATATCGCCGCGCCACGCAATGATTTTTCTACTGCCTCATCCAGAATTCTGCGCTCATTAACGCCTTGTATACGCAAGCCATAAGCGACGTTTTCGTAAATGGATTTAGGAAAAGGATTAGGCTTTTGAAATACCATACCGACATGACGGCGCAATTCAGCGACATCAACACCGGGGCGATAGATATCTGCACCTTCAATACTGATATTACCTTCGATTCTGGCGCTATCGACTAAATCATTCATGCGGTTAATACAGCGTAGCAAAGTCGATTTCCCACAACCACTCGGACCTATATATGCGGTCACCTGTTTTTCAGGTATCTGCATATTAATATTGTGTAACGCTTGTTTATCAGCGTAAAACAGATTTAAGTTCTGAATATCGATACTGGTTTTACCCGCTGGTGTATTCGCCACTCTGGGTTGTGCTATCGCACTCATATCAATGGCATGTGTACGTGTAGGTTCGGTACTCATAGGCTTACTCGTTTACTATATTTAAATAATTATTTGTGCCATGAAGGGCATGAAGGGCATGAAGAAAGCCTTATTCACTTTCAACCACTACTCAATCAGCTTATTCGACAAATGATAAAAATTCTACCCTTCATGTTCTTCATGGTGATAAACAAGCCTAATAAGTTTAGGAGCAAGGGTGTAATAATACCCTCACTCCTTATTAATTTTCTAACGCTCTATATTTTTCTCTTAATCGGTTTCTTATACTGACAGCAAATAAATTCAAGCCGATAATAACCATCACTAACAATAAAGCCGTCGCATATACCAAAGGCCTTGCCGCCTCGACATTAGGGCTCTGAAAACCAACATCATAAATATGAAAACCCAGATGCATAAATTTTCTATCCAGGTGCATAAAGGGAAAGTTACCGTCCATGGGCAGTGTGGGTGCTAATTTTACAACCCCGACTAACATTAACGGAGCAACCTCACCTGCTGCTCTGGCGACAGCTAAAATCAAACCTGTCATCATGGCAGGGCTAGCCATCGGCAATACTGTGCGCCATAAGGTTTCTGCCTTGGTTGCGCCTAAAGCCAGGCTGCCTTCGCGTATAGATTTAGGAATACGCGATAAACCTTCTTCGGTAGAAACAATCACCACAGGCAAGGTCAATAATGCCAGAGTCAATGATGCCCACAACATCCCAGGGGTTCCATAAGTAGGAGCTGGCAAGGCTTCCGGAAAAAACAGAGCATCTATATTGCCACCCAGAATATAAACAAAGAAACCCAGGCCAAAAATACCATACACAATAGACGGCACACCTGCCAGGTTATTGACTGCAATACGAATAATTCGCGTCATAACGCCTTGCTTAGCATATTCACGCATATACACGGCGGCAATCACACCCAAAGGAGTGACGATAACGGCCATAATCATCACCATCATTACCGTACCAAAAATTGCAGGAAAAACCCCGCCTTCGGTATTGGCCTCACGCGGATCATCACTTAAAAACTCCCAGACTTTACTAAAATAATGCCCTATTTTCTGCACAACATTCATCGCATTCGGCTGATAATAAAGCACTACTTTTTCCAGCGCTATCTCTACTTCCTGCCCATTAGCTGCTTTAGCCACTAGGCTATCACGCCTAATTTTCTGATTAAGTGCTGCTAAATTAGCCTGTAGGGCTTGATACTTTTTTTCAAACCCTGCTTTCTCAGCGGCTATGCTTCGTTTTGCCTGCGCATCAAGCTTGTCTTCTAATTCAAATTTTCGTTGTTTTAGACGTAATCGTTCCAGTTGATAATTGATGGCACCAATATCATGTTTTTCTATATCTTTAATTTGCGCAAATATATCCAGTGTCCGCTGCATACGGGCATCCAGAGAAACCCAGGCCCCTGTCCCTTGCGCAACAACTGTGCCATCTTGCTTAATGCTTTGTAAGTACCCGTAGAAATTCCCCCATTCACGGCGTTCCATTACCATTAAATTTTCAGGATAATCTGTTTGCTTTATATCCTTACCCAGCAACCAGCGAAAATCCATACCACTAATATCTCTATTGCCTGTTTTTACCAAATACTGTGTTAAGCCTTGTGCTGCCTGCTCAGGCGTATAACCAGCCGCCTTTGCAAGCTCAGGTTTAAGGACTTGCTGCTCGACTATTTCACCGATAACGGTGCTCGCCTGCTTGCTGCCTTTTTCCACATATTCAAATGCGGCGACTTGTGCAGGCCAGAAATGCCCTAGCCCACGTACAGCGATTAAAACCAATAAACCAAACACCATGATTAAACTTAAGCTCACAGCAGCAGCATTTAGCCAGACCCAGGGCGCACCAGTTTTAAACCATGCACGAATCATAGCGATATCCTATACATAGTACTTCTATAATCAATTATCATAATGAGCTATATTTCTCACGTAACCGCTGACGTATTAATTCAGCCAGTGTATTAAAAACAAAAGTAAAACTGAACAATACCAGTGCCGCTAAGAATAACACGCGATAGTGCGTGCTACCCACTTCAGACTCCGGCATTTCAACCGCAATATTAGCGGACAAGGTACGCATACCCTGAAACACACTTAAGTCCATCACCGGCGTATTACCCGTAGCCATTAAGACAATCATGGTTTCGCCTACAGCACGCCCTAAGCCGATCATAACCGCAGAAAAAATACCTGGGCTGGCTGTTAATATGACTACCCTGGTCATGGTTTGCCAAGGTGTTGCACCCAGGGCTAAAGAACCGACACTTAAATGTTTGGGCACACTGAAAATAGCATCTTCAGTAATTGAGAAAATCGTTGGGATCACTGCAAAACCCATGGCGATTCCTACGACCAGTGAGTTACGCTGATCGTAGCCTATGCCTAACTCATTATTAAACCAACCTATAATATTACCGTTAAATAACAGCATTTCTAACGGAGCACTGATCTTATATGCAAATAACGTTGCCAGTAAAATCACCGGAATTAATAGGGCAGCATCATAACCCTCAGGGACTTTTAAGCGTAATTTCTCTGGCAAAAATTGCCAGGCAAACGCAAACAGCAACACAGCGACAGGCAACACCAAGGTAATACTAAACACCGCCATTAAATGCTCCTCAATAAAAGGAGCCAGCCAAAGTCCCGCCAGAAACCCCAGAATAACGGTAGGTAGCGCTTCCATAATTTCAATACTAGGCTTGACCACTCTGCGCAAAGGCGCGGCCATAAAATAAGCGGTATAAATCGCGCCCATAATAGCCAATGGAACAGCGAGTAACATGGCATAAAAAGCGGCTTTTAACGTTCCAAAAACGAGTGGCGTCAAGCTATATTTAGGCTCAAAGTCATTACTTGAAGACGAGGACTGCCAGATATAATCAGGTTGTGGATAGCTTTCATACCAGACTTCCTGCCAGATCGATTTTATCGAGACTTCCGGGTGCTCATTATCAATAGCCCAGACTTCGATCATGCCCTCGCTATCTTCTAACAGAAAGGCATTGGCTCTGGGTGCAATCACCAATAATTCGGGCACTGCCGAGGTCACTTTCTCGGTCAGTAATTGCCTTTCTGCCGTCGAATGATAAACCCCTGCAACACCGTCTGCATCAATGGCCATAAACCCCTTGCGCCGCTGTTCAGCAGCAATTGCCATCACCGGTAGCTCGGAGACCTTAAAGACACGCAATTTTTGCAAAGAGTAATGATTCATGGCATCTCGCACCAGACTCCATTGACTAACAAAGCCTTTATTGTCGCCTGCCAGTAATGATAACTCACCGGTTAAAAAAACCAGGCTGGTCAGTTGTTCACCAACATTCATAATCTGCGTATGCTGGACCAGAACTGGATGCTGTTTATCACTGATATTAAACAGGCTTAAATCGCCATCCTGAGTTGACAGGTACAAGTTACGCTGTTCTTTGTCTAACAACAGATATGCTAGCTTTTCAGCATTAACATCTAATGTAGCGTCAATACGCTCAAAACTGTCATCATCAGCAAAAAGAGATTCTTCTTTAGAGAAATTAGTTAATAAAACCCGCTGATCTGCCGTTCTTGCGGCAAAGGTTGAGCCCGATTCATTAGACCTAAAAGCAATATTGATAATTGCCTGCCCTTGCGGGTCAATCTGCAAAGCCTCTCTACCTAAAGGAAATTTTAATTGAGGTGTAATTAAGCGCTTATCATTCGGGTAGGTGATGCGATATCTGTGCCTGACCACAATCACACCGCCATTATCCAGTCCGTATACGACAAATCCTTGCGCGGGCGAACCTACAGTAAAACTGGTTATAGCCACACCATCAGGCACACCCACCGACTCGGTTTTAAGCACCGCACCGGAATCGACTGCAAAAAAAACAGCCTTGCCTTGATCGGTAAAACGCACTGCAACTTCATTTTGCTCTTCGCTAATTAAGAACAGAGTTTTTCCGGCTGATGCTTCTGGTACTTGATACCGGGCTAGCTCATGCGCCTCTGCAGAAACAAATAGCGGATAAACCACATACATCAAATAAAAGAATATCAAGCCTATGGCGACAATAACACCCAGACCGCCTGTAACAATACCATAACGGGCTAACTGGTCTTTTATCTTGCGCCACTTTTGATAAGCGGCACTTACCTGAATTCTAGATGCTGTCATAAATAAGGATTATTGCATGATTCACGAATTAATCTATTATTGTACAATCCTTATATGACAAAAATGTGACATGCTCTAGTCAAAAAAACCACGACCCATTTATCATGAATCCCGGCTTTTAGTTTTTTTCTCGACACCCCGCATCAAATTCACATAGCAAATAGCAGGGCTCGAAAAACTGTGTAGAAGGCATCCCTGCCACACAATATCCTTATCTTAAATATCCCTATTTCCTTATTCTTATCCATGCCCCAAAGTCTCCAGAAACTATTGCAGTTCCACCAGTTTCTTCTCGACTACAGTCGCTGGCAAAGGAATATAACCGTCTTTAATAACAATCTGCTGACCTTCTTTAGACAGTACCATTTTGATAAATTCTCTTTCTAATGGCGCTAAAGGCTGATTAGGCTTCTTATTAACGTAAACATATAAGAAACGAGCTAACGGGTATTTACCTGATAATGCGTTTTCAGAGGTCGCCGCAATAAAAGGCGAACCTTCTTTTTTAGTTAAAGCAAGTGCTTTAACACCTGATGTCTTATAACCAATACCAGAATAACCAATACCATTTAATGATGTCGAAACTGATTGCACGACTGATGCCGAACCAGGCTGTTCATTAACATTATTTTTGAAGTCACCCTTACAGAGCGCTTTTTTCTTGAAATATCCGTAAGTGCCTGATACTGAGTTACGTCCGTATAACTGAATACTTTTATTCGCCCAGGAGTCAGTTAAGCCCGCATCACCCCAGGTAGCGATATCGGTTGGATAGCCACATTTACGTGTTGACGACATGATTGCATCAACCTGGGCAATCGTCATGCCTTCGATGGGATTATCTTTGTTCACATAAACCGCTAAAGCATCTATCGCAACGGGGACAGCGGTGGGTTTATAGCCATACTTTTTTTCAAAAGCATCCAGTTCCTTGTCTTTCATTTTACGACTCATCGGGCCGATATTGGCTGTCGCTTCTGTTAAAGCAGGTGGCGCTGTAGAGGATCCTGCCGCCTGAATCTGAATATTAATATTGGGATAATAGCGCTTGAATGACTCAGCCCATAAGGTCATCAGGTTTGCTAAAGTATCAGAACCGACACTGGATAGGTTACCGGCAACACCACTTTCTTTTTTATATTGAGCAAGACCAGGGTCAACAGTTTGCACAGCCAGTACAGAATTAGATAGCAGGCTTACCGAAACAAACCCGGCGGCAGTGACAAAAGATTTCACCTTAGAAGTCATTCTCATTTTAAACTCACATTTTCAAATTAATATTTAACTATTATCTACAGAAAATATGACAGCTTTATGACATGCCTTATAAATATCAGGTTTATTCAGTCTTTGTTAGAGTCATACAGAAACATACGAGTTTTGTGACGCGAAGCCTCACAAAAGGGTCAGCATGCACTGTAATGGTCAAGTATTCCTGTAAGCTTTAAGCACCGATGGGACAATGACATGAGTAGCCTAAGACTTAAGCTTAAAGCTCCTCTTTTAAGCGCTGATAAATACCACCAAAACCACCATTACTCATCATTAAAAAATGACTATCTGGCTGGACTTCGGAAGCTAGCTTACTGATGATGACATCAATCGAACTGCACAACTGAATATTTTCGGCATAATCTTTGAGTTCGCTTAAATCCCAACCCAGATCTTCGGGCTGATAAATAAGCGCGTGATCTGCCAGCGCTAATGACTCGGCAAGTGCTTTACGGTGTACGCCCATACGCATGGTATTTGAGCGTGGCTCTAGCACAGCAATGATTTTTTCCGACCCGACGTGTTTACGCAAGCCTTCCAGAGTCATCTTGATCGCCGTAGGGTGGTGGGCAAAGTCATCATAGATCGTTACTCCCTTTACTTGCGCAATCACTTCCATGCGCCGCTTCACGCTTTTAAATTGCTCTAAGGCCGCAATGGCAGCACTGGGCAATATGCCGATATGCCGCGCCGCTGCAATCGCAGCCAGAGCATTGTAGACATTATGCAAGCCCGTCAATTGCCATTCCACCTCTCCTTGCACTTCCTGGTCAAAGATAACACTGAATTGACTACCATCTTCTTTAAGCAGTTGCGCCTGCCACGCGGCAGCCTGATTAATTGCAGTTTGCTGCACAGGCGTCCAGCAGCCCATACCCAAAGTATCTTGAATATTTTTATCTGCTTCGGGGCAAATAATAAGCCCCTCACCGGGGATAGTTCTAACCAGGTGATGAAACTGGCGCTGAATAGCGGCTAGATCATCAAAAATATCGGCATGATCAAATTCCAGATTATTTAACACCGCTGTGCGTGGGCGATAATGCACAAACTTGGAGCGCTTATCAAAAAATGCAGAATCATACTCATCTGCTTCAATAACAAAAAAATTGGTCTCCCCTAAACGTGCCGAAATGCCAAAATTCATCGGGATTCCACCAATTAAAAAGCCTGGTTTAAAATCCTGCTGTTCCAGAATCCAGGCCAGCATACCACTGGTGGTGGTCTTGCCATGGGTACCTGCAACGGCTAAAACCCATTTATCCTGCAATACATAGTCAGCTAGCCACTGCGGGCCAGAAGTATATTTTAATCCCTGATTTAAAACCGCTTCGACTTCTGGATTACCGCGCGACATGGCATTGCCAATCACCACCAGATCGGGCTTGCTATCGAGGTTTTCAGCCTTATAGCCCTGCATTAACTGTATGCCTTGCTCAGCTAATTGCGTACTCATAGGGGGGTAGACATTTTGATCGGAACCACTGACCGTATGCCCTAGTTCTCTTGCAATCAAGGCAAGCCCACCCATAAATGTACCGCAAATACCTAAAATATGAATATGCACAAAGCACTCCTGTTTAATGTGCTAAATAAAATACAGATTGACTATAAATAGCCTGCGGAATAAGGGAGGGTAACGCACCTACTCCAGCTATGTTAATTTGCTACGAGTGACCATGGATAATACCTTGCAAGCATTATTGCCCGCTTAATGACTAGTATAGCCATCAATTTTAATCCCACTAATAATCTTCTGTAATTCTGTGTACTGCTTTACTAGAGACACTAGCTGCGCCTCAAGAAATTGTATATTTTCAGCGACACCTTCTTTAGATCCGCTAATTTTGCGCAACATATGCAAGCGACTGTCTATTTGCTTTTTATGCTCTTTGATTTGCTTTACCAGAGGTACAAAAACACGCTTACTCCATTGATTTGCATCTTGATGAGCCATATCAAATACGTCACGAACTCGAGAGATAATCACGGTATAAAGTTTTTTTACCACAACCGATTGCTTTGTCAGGGTTGTCTTGGTGCTGGATCGAAAAATCTCGCCTTCTTCTAATATGAGCTCTAACTGAAACTGATATTCACTCATACTGAATAATTTTGGTTCATCCTTCGAAAAACCATATTCATTACCAAATTTCTTGTGAATTTCTTTCATCAGATCTCGAGTTTCATTGCTGGTCTCAACTGCCTCATGCAATAAACCCCGTAAATCATCAAATAACGCTTGAATTTTCAGCTTCAACCGATAAGTAGTAAGACTTTTAGTTAATTCATCTTTGCTATTTTGTATTACTGCATCAACTTTTGTTCTAGATAATGAATTTACCAAGGCTTTGGCTTGCACTACAAAAACCTGATGACTAGATTGAAAATTTTCCACATTAAGCAAATAGCTTTGTTGACGCTCACGGGTTTCAATCAACAATTTACTCATTAATTCGGCATTATCACAATCTACCTTCTTAAATTCATCCAGTTGCTCTAATGCGTTTTTATATTTTTCCTCGCTTAAACCTAAAGATTCATTCAGTAACAATCCTATATTATTTGTTACTGCTTGTTTCAATACCTTGCGCCGATGAAGCAAAACATTATTCGACAAATATGACTCTAGACTAGCTAAACGACTTTTTTTCAGTAAATCTGCATCCGACTTAATTTTAGCGACTAATGCTTGTTTGGCAGAAATTGGGAAAACCAGTGGCTCATCAAGGTCTAACAGCTCAACCACTTTGCTAACGTGCTCTACAACTGAAGCATCATACTCTGCATCACCCTCTAGATCATCCCATAGGGTATCAATTTTATTCATGACAACAGCAAACTCTACCTTAACCCGACCTAAAGCGGTAGTAATATAGTTTCGCCATACTTTAAAACCACTTTTGATTACACCTCTATCCGTGGCAAGAACAAAAATAATAGCCTCTGCGCCGGGTAATATATTCAAGGTTAATTCAGGTTCGACTCTCAAAGTGCTTAGACTTGGCGCATCTAGAATGCATAAGCCTTGCTTTAATAAAGGATGTGAGAGGTTGATGCCAACAAGGAACCTCTATTTCTTCTGCATCCAGTAAGCCCAGCCCGTTAATCTCAATTTCATTCCACAAGCCCAAATTCTGAGCATGTTCTTGGGACACTTTTTTAACCGCAAGCAATTATGCTAATGCTTTCTGCATTTGTGCAGGTGAAGTAAAATCCAGCTCAATTTGCTTCCAGTTAACAGAATTTTTCCGAAACTCCATCAACGAAGTTTCTTCAATTCGGGTTTCTATATCCAGCAGGCGTAAGTAATTGAGGTCTGCAGCGTCATAAAACAATTCTGCTGGACACATCATCGTATGGTCTGTCGTTGCAGGCAAAAGCCTGAATCCCATTTCAGCAAAAAACAGGGCATTGATTAATTCAGCTTTATCACGCGAAAATTCAGCAGTAAACGCTAGTGTAATACGCTCGTTTTTTAGGGCGTCAAGTATCCTTAACAAAGCCACACTATGATGCACCTCCTTTAGGTCATGGCGATCACACCAGTCACGATACATTTCAATAGCCTTGGCCACTTCATCTCGCCATTGAACATATTCATGTAACTGCGCTTTAAATCCCATACTTCTCTTGCCTTTATCACTGCTATTAAATTAAGCAAAAAACTGTTTAATTTAGTTTTAGTAAATTGTAGCCTAACAACTGTAAATTACTTAACGCCGCATAAAAATCAAATCCCAGACACCGTGCCCCAGACGCAAACCTCTTTGTTCAAATTTTGTTAAGGGCCGATAGTCCGGTCTTGGGCAATAACTTTGATCGCTACTTTGATTAGTAAATTGATCAGCCACTGCCAAAATTTTCAACATATGCTGGGCATAATGTTGCCAGTCGGTTGCCGCATGGAAATATCCTCCTGCAACCAGTTTCTGCGCTATTAAATGCACAAAGCTGGGGCGTACAATACGCCTTTTATGGTGCTTTCTTTTATGCCAGGGATCTGGAAAAAATAAATGTACAGCAGATAAGCCATGCGCTGGAATACAGCTCTCTAAAACTTCTATTGCATCATGGTAAAAGACTCTAACATTAGTAATGTCTTGCCTTTCCAGTTGCGCTAATAAATTACCGACACCAGGCTTATGCACCTCGATGCCGATATAATCTTTATCGGGATTAGCTGCCGCTGTTTGCGCTAGGCTCTCACCATTCCCGAAGCCTATTTCCAGAACGACAGGCGCGCGGCGCCCAAAAACTGCTACAAAATTACAGGGCTGTTGATGATTCAGGCAGTATTTTTCCCAAAGCGTATCCAGCGCCAGTCTCTGCGCGTCTGTCATTCGCCCAATGCGGCGAATAAAGCTCTTTATTCTTGGAGCATCCTGCCCGTTTTCCAGTGTGGCCAAAACGTTTACCCAATCAGGCCATCTAAGGGTGAAGAAGCTGATGCAAAGCGCTTCCTGGGTATACGCCCGGCCAAAAAGGCTTCCCGCCCTGCCTGGATCCCTTTTTTCATTGCCGACGCCATTAATACTGGGTTTTGTGCGTCAGCAATCGCCGTATTCATTAATACGCCAGCGCAACCCAACTCCATTGCGATAGCAGCATCCGATGCCGTACCAACACCCGCATCCACTAAAATAGGGACATTAGCATTCTCAACAATGGTCAGAATATTATAGGGATTTTGCACACCCAGACCCGAACCAATCGGGGCTGCAAGTGGCATAACTGCAACACAGCCTATCTCTTCCAGGCGCTTAGCAATAATAGGGTCATCGTTAGTATAAACCATGACATCAAAGCCATCTTTAACCAATATCTCTGCCGCCGCCAGGGTCTGAACGATCTCGGGTAATAAGGTTTTCTGATCCGCCAGAACCTCCAGTTTAACCAGTTTATGCCCGTGCAATAATTCACGCGCCAAACGACAAGTCCTGACTGCATCATCAGCCGTAAAGCAACCTGCTGTGTTAGGTAAAATCGTATATTTATCAGGTGAAATAACATCTAATAAATTTTCCTCATTAGGATTTTGACCAATATTCGTGCGTCTTATCGCTACCGTAACAATCTCTGCTCCACTCGCCTCAATCGCTAGGCGAGTTTCCTGCATATCCTTGTATTTACCCGTACCGACTAATAAGCGTGACTTATATTGTTGACCAGCGACGGTAAAACTATCTTCCTGCCCTCCACCTATTGCCTGGACAACTTCAAGTTTATCTTCAGCTTTAACACTGGTTACAGCGTATTGATCAAAGGGTAAAATTTCTTTGTTCAATTCAACGGCAATACGCTTATTGGCTAAACCCAGTTCGCTAACAATATCCGCCACGTTAATATCTTCGGCATATCGCCTAGTTTCGCCATTTACATAAACATTCATTCTTTGGTTCCTGTTAGTTTTTTACAGTTCTTCTTTTTTGTACCGCAAGCGCTAAATCCTTAAGCAAAATCTCCGTATCAGCCCAGTCTATACAGCCGTCGGTAATGCTTTGCCCATAAACCAGTGGCTGCCCTGGCACCACATCTTGTCGCCCGGATTTTAGATGGCTTTCAATCATAACGCCCATAATACGCTGATCACCACCGGCTATTTGTTCAGCAACATCCTCAGCAACCAGTAACTGACGCTGACATTGCTTTAAACTATTGGCATGACTCAAATCAATCATGATATTAGCTTTTAAATCTGCCTTTTGCATGCTTTGAGCGACCTGATCGACACTGACTGCATCATAATTAGGGCCATCGCTGCCGCCACGTAAAATGATGTGTGCATCTTCATTACCCGTGGTGGAAAATATTGCCGAATGCCCTGCTCTGGTAACCGACAAGAAATGATGCGGGCGCATCGCTGCATTAATAGCGTCATTGGCAATCGCAATCGTGCCATCGGTGGCATTTTTAAAGCCAACAGGACAGGATAAGCCAGAAGCCAGTTCTCTATGACATTGACTTTCGGTAGTTCTTGCGCCTATTGCTCCCCAGGCTATCAAATCAGAAAAATACTGCGGGGTAATTAAATCCAGATATTCGGTGGCTGCGGGTATACCCAAAGCATTCAGATCCAGTAATAATTTGCGCGCAATGCGCAGGCCTTTATTGATATTAAAGCTATCATCTATATCCGGATCATTAATCAACCCTTTCCAGCCCACCGTAGTACGAGGCTTCTCAAAGTAAACGCGCATAACAATATGCAGATCCTGCTGTAACTCATCTTTCAGCGCTTTTAACTTTTGTGCATATTCAAGGGCTGCTTTGGTATCATGAATAGAGCAAGGCCCAACGATTACCAACAAACGATCATCCTGGTCCATTAAAATATCATGCACAGCTGCGCGAGCCTCGGCAGTAGTTTTAGCGGTTAATTCAGTTAACGGCAACTCTTCATGAGCCTGTACCGGCGCCATAACCTCTTTGGTCTCTCGAATTCTTAAATTATCGGTGTTAAATTGACTTTGCATGAGTTATACGAAAACGATGATCACTAATTAAATAATTAACCGAATATTTTAACACATAAACAATGCAACAAATAAGCCTGCCTTTTTAAAACAGGAAAGGCTATAATTTTAAACCATCATATACTCAAATCCGCACTTAGAGCGCCGACTTAGAACGCCACCCTTTGGCTCTTAATGGACTTATAAAAAACACCCACTTAACCTATGAGTGAAGCTAATGTTTTTTATAAGCCCCTAGAAACCAAAGGCTAGCACTCTATATCCACAACTAAATATGGACCTGGGATATAGGTTCGGCTTTAGCCAACTCTTATCCTTGTTTTGAATATTGGCGAGCTAAAACCGCTCCCTACTGTAGTTTTCGTCAGCAATTTAACCCATAACAATAAAGGAACATCATGCGACACACACAAAACCTTGTTCATGACGCAGGCCTTGGTTTGCGCCGCTCCTTTATTGAACAAGCACTGGCAACACCCTTAGACAATGTCAGCTTTTATGAGATTGCTCCTGAAAACTGGATGACACTAGGCGGAAAGCTCGGTCAGCAATTTAACGCCATGACCGAACGCTACTCTTTTGTCTGTCATGGTTTATCCCTATCTATTGGTAGCACAGATCCACTGGACGAAGAATTTGTACGCAATTTAAAAGACTTTATGCGCGCGCATAAAATCAAATTTTATAGCGAACACCTAAGCTACTGTAGCCACGCAGGACATCTTTACGATCTAATGCCTATTCCTTTTACAGAAGAAGCCGTACATCACGTCGCAAAGCGTATTCAGCGAGTACAGGATATTCTGGAACAAAAAATAGCGATTGAAAACGTCTCCTACTATGCCGCCCCCGGGCAGGAAATGCCTGAAATTGAATTTTTCAATGCCGTTATCGCCGAGGCAGACTGTGATGTATTGTTAGACCTCAACAACATCTATGTGAACAGCGTCAATCATGGCTACAATGCGGAAGAGTTTCTCCAGGCCATTCCTGCCGAACGTATCAGTTATGCACATATAGCTGGCCACTATGTAGAAGCAGATGATTTTCTGGTTGATACACATGGAGCTGAAGTCATCGACCCTGTCTGGAAATTACTGAGCAAAGCCTATCAGCTTTATGGTGTATTTCCGACCCTACTGGAAAGAGACTTTAATATACCCGATATTGCAGAATTACAGCGTGAAGTGAGCACCATTCAATCTATTCAACAGGCTTGGCACAGACAAAATGAGCAACTTTCCGCATAGCGTAGACTTTAAAGCGAAACAGGCTGAATTTTCCAATTACATCCGCGACCCCGCCGCATTCCCCTGTCCGGAAGACGTTAAGCCAGAACGGATGCAGATGTATCGATCATTATTTTTTAATAATGTAGAAAGCTTTTTATCCAGTAACTTTCCAGTATTACGCAAGATTTTCAACGACAACCAATGGCAACGGCTGGCACAGGATTTTTTTGCCCATCACCCTAGCACCACCCCCTATTTTTCGGAAATTCCTGAAGAGTTTATCGCTTATCTGCAAAATGAAAGAGAGACCATCGCAGATGATTACCCCTTTATGCTCGAGCTCGCTCATTATGAATGGGTAGAAATGGCTTTATCAATTTCTCAGGAAGAGACAACCGCCACAGGTACTCAGACGATAGCTGATTTTTCACAAACCATCAGCCTCTCACCTCTGGCCTGGCCTTTAGCTTACCAATTTCCGGTGCATAAGATTTCCCCCGACTACCTGCCATTACAGGCTCCGGAACAACCCTGTTACCTAGTCGTTTACCGCGATAGTGACGATCAGGTAAATTTTATCGAACTCTCGATCATGAGTTATTTTTTACTGCATACATTACAAGAGCAACAAACGATAAATATTGCTGACTGTCTATCTAAGATTCTGCCCGAAAATTCTGATGAATCGTTAGAAAGCTCAGCAATAGAAGCAATACAACAGTTTGTAAATAAACAAATTATATTAATTCGGTAATCAATCAGTTTTATTATAAAACCAGTGAGCCCTCATATCAGAGATGATGAGTTTCGTGCCTCAACCTATCCTATATTGGGGCTGAGTGCGACAAACAACTTACACGTCCGAGGCTCTAAACTCCCCTGCCTGCTTGTCTTTTAAAACCTTATCCCAATCAAATACTTTGCCATTCATTGTAATATAAATACCTGCAGGCAATAGTTGCACTGCTATTATGGCACTTCCCAGATTAAACATGGCATCGGACTGTTTTATGGAATAAGGAATCATTGCGCCGACCAACACGATGGTTTTTTCCTGTATTGTTTGAGCTAGATATTTTGCGGTGTCAACCATGGTGTCGCTACCGTGGGTTATGATAACTTGTTGTGCATCACTGGCCAGACAGCTTTTCTTTATCTGCTCACAGTCATCCTCAGTCATTTCCAGGCTGTCTTTTAGCATTAGCTGCTGCACGTCAATTTCTGCAGTACATCGCGCCTGCTTTAGCATGCCCGGGATATGAGTTTCTGGGAAAGACAATTCGCCGTTTAGCTCATTGTAATGTTTATCTATAGTTCCGCCGGTTATAATTAGCTTTATCATTGCCATTTTTGCTGCTGAGATTTTGCCGCTATACCAATCTCTGATTCGGGTTCTTGATCAGCAATGCGTTGTAAAACGGATAGGCTAGGTTCTTCTAACAATGCTATGCTACTAGGCGAACCGAGGGATAATGCGCTCGTAATGCTGCCAGCCCTCTAAGATAGGCATTTGCCTCACGCAGCTCATAGAGCATAAGTTTTTCTGGGTCGCCGGTAAAAAGTTCTCTGAGCAAATTACCATGCCGGGTTTGCTCGCGAACTATGTCTCTGGGATCTAATTTAGGAATTTCTGTTGGGTCGTTGCAACAGTTGCTCATAATTATTACTCCTGCTTAAGCATTCACGAGGAATAAATCAATGGAGCCCAGGCCTTTAGAGATAGTGAAAGTATTAGCTATTAATCCAGATAACGAGCCCCTGTAGGCTGGGATGGAACTTGTGCAACCCCCCAGCTTTCACCTTGCCGGGTTTCACCCCTCAACCACAGTCTACATTGGATACCTTCACCCTCTCTTTAAGAGAGGAAGGCGTTTTTACTTTTCGTCATCTCCACCTTTACACTGACTACAGCTCCCATTCCATATTGGATTTTCGAGATCATCCTGATGCAGTTTTGCTTCGTCTTCCGGATAGATGTGCCAGAAAGACTGGTCTATTTTGGCATTATCATAGCCTTGTTTTCTGCCATGATTAAACGGACACCACCAGTTTTCAATTAGCTTTACCAGATAGGCATGCCACTCAAACAGGCCCACGCTAACCGGGCAATACCAGGTACAGTTTAAAATCCAGTATAGCCGTGTTTGTGCCAGACTTAAGAAAAAACTGGCATCCATGGTAATCTGATTTTTTAGATTATAGCGATGCGTTTTTCTTTCTGGTAGAAAATCAAATAGGGTTTTCAAGTTTTCAGCGCCCACCATTTTTAAATGGTAATACGACAATAGTGCACTGGTAATGACAAAAGGCCAGGTGAGGATTGGCAAATAAACCAGTACCAACCCTACTCCTCTACGCCACGGGGCTATGCTTTTATGATTGCGGCCAATATTGACGCGGTGTTCTTCCTGGGTTGTAGATGATTCACAAGCTTTCATTTATAGTTTCCTTAAGTTCAGAGTTATTTTAATTATTTAACTTTGATGTTTGAATAAAACTGCTGCACATAAACATGCGCAGTCATATGAATAGAAAATCAAACAGTTTGTAGGGCGGCGCGTTAACCTGCCCGGCACGACACCTACGGACTAAAGCACCGCCCTACTACTGATTTATCTGATTTCTTTAGTACTTATTAAACACTCAATAATACATCAACGCCAGAAGCTGGACATAGATGTGTTGCTGGAATATCTTGCTGATTTTTCCATGCCGCGAGTGCCTCCTGCTTATCACCGGAAACTATAAAAATTAGCTCTACCGTATTACTTAGTGCTTTGGCACTGATCGTTACCCGGTCAGCCGGTGGTTTAGGCGAATTATGTACCGCATGAGTCAGCTCATCAACATTGTGTACATGTCCTGGAAATAAGCTGGCAGTATGGCCATCCTCTCCCATGCCCAGCAATACCAGATCAAATGCCCCTGCTGCAGCAACATCTTGCGCATATTGTTCGGCACCTATTCCAGCGCCTAATTCAGCGGGTATCCGATGAATCTGTTCCTTAGGAATAGCGACTAGATCCAGCCATTTTTGCTCAGCAACCAGGCTGTTACGCTCGCTATCATCAACCGGCAAACAACGCTCATCACCGTAGTAAATATGCCATTTACTCCAGTCTGCTGGCTTAGTTGCCAAAAGCTGATAGGCCTTCACAGGCGCAGTGCCTCCGGCTAAAACCAGTTTAAACGAATCATGCGCTATGATCGCTTTGTCTGCTGCATCTAATACACGCTGACATGCCGCTTCTGCTAACTGGTCGATTGAATCATACGGCTTCCAGTTTACGATTTGGGTCATTGCTCTTCCCGCAAAGTATTGCGCCAGTGATGGCTGTCTTTGTCAAACAAACGACGTTCGTTTGGCCCCCACGAGCCTGCCGGATAAGTTTCGATATAATCACGTTCAACCGCCCATTTATTAAGGATCGGCTCTACAATTTTCCACGCATGCTCAACTTCGTCATAACGTAAAAATAGGGAACGATCGCCTTCAATCACATCAAGCAACAAATCTTCGTAAGCATCTGAGGGCTGCTCATCTTCATTACGAAAACTGGCATTCAGATTACTCACTCTGGTTTTCATTTCCAGACCAGGCTCTTTAACCGTCATTTCCATGCGGATACATTCTTCTGGCTGAATACCCAGGAGCAACCAGTTCTGGTTAATTTTTTCCGCTTTGGTATTTTTAAACAGTTGTGATGGTGCATGTCTAAAGCAGATGGAAATACTGGACTGGGTCTTTTCCATACGCTTTCCGGTGCGCAGGTAAATTGGCACACCGCGCCACCGCCAGTTATCTATATAGAGCTTCATGGCAGCATAAGTTTCAGTCACACTATTTTCAGGAATACCCTCTTCTTGTAAATAACCATTCGCCTCTTCTCCTTCTATGCTACCAGGGGCGTACTGCGCGCGAAATGACTGGGCATGAACGGCTTCTTCGGGAATCGGGCGGATAGATTTTAGGACTTTTACTTTTTCATCGCGTAAATCTTCCGCATTCATGGAAACAGGCGGCTCCATCGCTACTAGAGTCAGTAACTGCAATAAATGACTTTGCAACATATCGCGCATTGCACCGGTATGGTCATAATAAGCACCACGACTACCTATGCCTAATTTCTCTGAATGCGTAATCTGGATATGATCGATATAATTACGGTTCCATAAAGGCTCTAGCATGGCATTGGCAAAGCGGAAAACTAATACGTTTTGCACCATGCCTTTACCCAGATAATGGTCGATACGATAAATTTGTTCTTCACGCAAATATTTGCTGATTTTATTTTGTAACGAACGTGAGCTTTCCAGGTCCGTACCAAACGGCTTTTCAATCACCACTCTGCGCCAAAATTGCTTTTCTTCTAGTAAGTTCGGCACACTCAAGCGCTCGATGACCGAGCTGAAGTCTTCAGGATTAATCGCCAGGTAAAAAGCAATATTTTGTGGAAATTGCTGAGCATCACTCAATAAGGTTGCCAAACTACTATAACACTCAGCCTGTTGCAAATCGCCTTTATGATATTGCAGACGACCGACAAAGCGTTTAAATACTTTCTCATCAACGCCACCGCGAGCTTTCTCTTCCAGCATGACACGCACTTCAGAGATCCATTTATCGTTATCCCAGGGGCGACGACCAATAGCTATAATTTTGGTGTCTTTATCCAGGCGATTTTCTATGTCCAGATGATACAACGCTGGCATTAATTTAATGCGCGATAAATTTCCAGTTGCACCAAAAATAACATAAGTACAGGGATCAGTTTTCACTGTAGCTCCTTTCATAATTTTTTATAAAAAATAGATCTGGATATTGTTTTTCTGCAACAATATCCTCAAAAATATCGGAAATCTCAATAGAAACATCTAAACTAGCAAAATCGCACACTTGCTCTACAAGTGTAATCATGTAATAGCCAGTCATTATCTGCAGTGCAACGAAAACACTCGACACTATCTACGTGCTTTAATATCAACCAGCACATACTCTTTAAGGCTTACTAACTACCGGTAAGAGGCAAACTTGACCACGACCTAGGCTTCCGTAAAACCCGGTAACACTTCTACGATTAGGCTAGGAAACGATAACATCAGGATAAAAAAAGTATCTCTTGCTGCTACATGCAGTTTCATAGCAGACATAGAGCTGGCTTCAACAGTTTGGCCCATTAGACCTCCTAACCATGCTTGCCAGCTTAAAATAATGGCAAACTTTGAGTACGGTAATCACCCTGTTTCAGTAAACTACACGTAGGGCGTGGCTTTAGCCCGTCTATCAACAGAAAGCTCTATAATAGCAGGCTAAAGCCACGTCCTACATCGGCCTCTCGTGCTACGCGTTATACGTAGTTGATGCCATTTTACCGCCTGTGCCGGTCCAGTCCGTATGGAAGAACTCACCGCGAGGCTTATCTAAACGCTCATAAGTGTGCGCGCCAAAATAATCACGCTGGGCCTGTAAAAGATTTGCCGGTAAACGCGCACTACGATAGCTATCGTAATATGCCAGTGCAGAAGAAAATGCGGGGGTTGGCACGCCTAATTGTACGCCCAGTATAATAGTTTCACGCCAGCCTTGATCAGCACCAGTAATGGCATCTTTAAAATAATCAGCCAGTAATAAATTGTCTAACTCAGGGTTGGCATCATAAGCCTGCTTAATATCATTCAAGAACTGGCTGCGGATAATACAGCCACCACGCCACATTAAAGCAATACCACCATAATTTAGTTTCCAGCCATATTCTGCTTCTGCCGCACGCATTAGGCCAAATCCTTGCGCATAAGACACGATTTTTGCTGCATAGACTGCTTCACCAATCGCTTTAATCATTGCTTGTTTATCACCTGAAAAACTTGCCGTAGATTGTGGCAGAATTTTGGAGGCTTTCACTCGCTCTTCTTTTTGCGCAGAAACACAACGTGCAAACACAGATTCTGCAATCAGCGTTAATGGTGCACCTAAATCCAGCGCATTAATTCCAGTCCATTTTCCTGTGCCTTTTTGGCCTGCAGTATCTAAAATTTTATCAACTAAAGGCTCACCATCTTCATCTTTAAAGCCAAGAATATTAGTGGTAATTTCAATTAAATAAGAATCTAAAACGCCTTTATTCCATTCTGCAAAAATGGCTTGAATTTCATCGGCTGGCAAACCCAGCCCTTCTGATAGCAATTGATACGCTTCACAGATAATCTGCATATCGCCATATTCAATACCGTTATGCACCATTTTTACATAATGGCCTGCACCGTTTTCACCGACCCACTGACAACATGGCTCGCCTTCTACTTTTGCTGAAATAGCTTGCAGAATTGGCTCCACTGTTTTCCATGCTTCTTTATTTCCACCAGGCATAATTGAAGGCCCATGACGCGCGCCTTCTTCGCCACCAGAAACGCCTGAACCAATAAATAAAAGATTTTTTTCTGCTAACGACTTAGTACGACGATTAGAATCGGTGTATAAAGAATTACCGCCATCTATAATGATATCGCCTGCTGATAATAAAGGGGTAAGCTTCTCAATATAACTATCAACAACGTCACCCGCCTTGACCATTAGCATAACAACTCGCGGGCTTTGCAGGCTATCGACTAATTCTTCCAGGGAAAAAGCACCTGTTACTTGCGTGTCTTTTGCAGGACCACTTAGGAAATCATCCGTTTTTCCTCGTGAGCGGTTATGTACCGCCACTTTAAATCCATGATCATTCATATTCAAGACTAAATTTTGTCCCATGACCGCAAGGCCAATTAACCCAATATCCGCTTTCATTCTTTTACTCGCTTAATTTTTCAATAACAACATGGAGGGTGACTATGGAGTGCGCATAAAATCTTGCTTACACTAGGCAAACTATTTTTGTGCTGCCCCCTAAATTCACATTGATAACACACTCGCCCGGAATAGCGCGCTAAAATAGCACACACAACAGATCATTTTAGTGCATTTTAGGTATAAAACCAAGCACTAGAAATTAGCCCTTAAAAACCGCGTAATATATACTTCGCGGGCAATATTCAGAAACAGATGCTTTCAACATAAACTCTAGACAAGTATTACAAGCAGGTTATATGCCAACATTGTTGTTGCGTAATTAAATCCACCAGGACAAGACATAAAGTCACTCTTTTTTGTATTACGGGTATGCAATCCCTATAGTTTTGCTATTATAGAAATCCTTTTTTTAAACTTTCCCGGATACTTTATGTCAACCGACACAGCTCACTGCCTTTGTGGCAGCTCTTTAACTTATCAGCAGTGCTGTGAATTATTACACATGGGGAAAACTCAGGCCTTAACTGCAGAAATATTAATGCGCTCACGCTTTACTGCCTATGCAATGCATAATGCGGCCTACTTATTAACCAGCTGGGACGTCTCAACACGACCAGCTGAAGTTGATTTCTCTAAAGACACTGGCAAATGGACTCAGCTAGAGATCGTAATGCTCAAAAAAGGCGCAGCAAAAGATCATAAAGGAATTGTTGAATTTAAAGCCTATTTCACTGTGGATGGCGAGCAACGTGTAATGAATGAAGTCAGCCGCTTTATTAAAAAACAGGGGAACTGGTTTTATCAGGATGGCAAGGTAAAGTCCATTGCATTGGACCATGGCTCATTTAATCAGGGCCTAAACGCACCCTGTGCCTGCGGCAGCGGTAAAAAATTTAAGCGCTGCTGTGGCCAGCAATAAAACCATCAGGCTCATTAATCACTGGATTGCTCAGTGAACCAATCTTTTCAATTTCGATTTTTACCACTTGTCCAGCTCGCATATAACCACGCGGCTTCATTTTAACGCCTACTCCACCTGGAGTTCCAGTAGATATTACATCCCCCGGCTCTAATGTCATAGCTTGACTTAAATAGGCAATCATCTGGTAGATATTGAAAATCATATGTCGAGTATTGGATGATTGACGCAAATCATCATCCACCCAGGTTTTGAGTGTCAAATCATGCGGGTCAGCTATCTCATCAGCCGTCACTATCCACGGCCCCATAGGCCCATGCGTATCAAAGGACTTACCAATCATCCAGGTAGGCGTACGAAACTGCCAGTCGCGAACCGTCACATCATTGACCAGCGTGTAGCCAGCAATGACCTGGTGCGCTTTATCTACTGGCACATGGCGACATGCTTTGCCAATCACAAAAGCAAGTTCAACTTCATAATCCAGTTTTTCCGAAACTTTAGGTAAGTGTATTGCATCACCATCGGCGATAACACAGCTACTTTCCTTGCTAAAAAAAGTCGGATATTCTGGTTTTTCCAACGCTGTTTCAGCAATATGGTCGGCGTAGTTCAAGCCAATCCCCAGAAACTTACCAGGTCTTGGAACTGGAGCAAGTAATTTAACTTCCCGGAGTGGAATTCGTACTTGCTGGCTGTCAATTAAGTGCTGCATTGCAGTTAATGCACTTTGGCCTGCCGCTAAAAACTCCAGCATGGTCAGTGGAATTTTTTTCTGCCCTAAACCATCCACAACCTCGTTATCAAGTAATGCGCCGACTCGAGTGATGTTTTTATATACAAAGGTTACTAATTTCATTTTTTTCCTTTAACCATCATTAACCACGAAATACACGAAAGAACACCTGATGCATGATAACCAGTAAACTAACGCCACTCAGCAAAAACAAAAAAACCAGCATTTGATTCGGCAAATAAGCCGGGAACCAGACACCCGTTAACCGCCAGACTAATAAAATAGTAAAAAACACAAAAACAGGCACCGGCACATTCAACGCTTGAGGCGCAGTAATCAAGCCTATAGAAATCAGCAGAAATATAATAGTCCGTTGACTTATACTTTGCTGCATAGACTATTCATCTTTTAACTGTCTTATCCGGTAAGCACCTTGATTAACCAGCCCCAGATTTTCAGCTAGATAGGGCAATGCTTGTTGCATTTCAGCATACAATGTCCACGGTGGATTAACGACTACCACCCCGCTTGCAGTCATGCCCTGTGCGTCACTATCGGCCCGCTGCGCTAATTCAAAAAGCTGAACATTACGCAACGGACTGGCCAGTATTTTTCGCTCTAATTCATCAATACGCTGACGCTCAACAACCGGATACCACAGTGCATAAGTACCCGTAGAAAAGCGCTGATGGAGCTGTATGATTGTTTCTAATACCTGCTTATATTCTGTTTTAATTTCATAGGATGGATCTATTAACACCAGCCCTCGGCGCTGTTGCGGGGGCATAATAGAAAGACTTTGTTTAAAGCCATCTTTATGAATAACCTGAACCCGCTTATCTTTATTAACTGACTGGCGTAATATCTCGACCTCAGTATTATGCAGCTCATATAAAAATATGCGATCCTGGGGACGCAATAAATGCCTGGCGATCATCGGCGAACCAGGATAACGATTTAATGTCGCGTCAATATTAAAAGCTTTAATCACGTTCACATAGGCGGCAATGGCAGGAGGGAGATTATCTGCCTGCCATATCTTAGCTATGCCCTGCAGATATTCCTGAGTTTTTTCTGCCTGCTCGCTGTTAAGTGAGTAGCTTCCTGCACCTGCATGAGTATCCACATAACAAAACGGCTTTTGCTTCTTTTTTAAATGCTCAATAATATGAATTAACACACTGTGCTTTAAAACATCTGCAAAATTGCCTGCATGATAGGAGTGACGATAACTGAGCATAATTTCTTTTTGGTGAGTGAAGTTCATGCAAAACGGACTGAAGCCCGCTCTACGCTAGGGCCAAGGCCTCTAGACATTGCTTGGAATGTTTATCTCCCTGATTGGGTTCGATTATTAACCCAGCGAGTCTAAACCCATATGCTAGCCCCGCATTATCGGCGTCTAGCACCCAGCGACACATTTGACTTAAGCGTTCTTCCTGGTCTGATCCTATCACTTGCGCATAATCCAGCCAGATTTCTGAACTCTGTACGCCGCTATATTGCCGAGTAAATAAGCCTTGTCCTTTTGCATAGGCTCGCCAATGGATGTGTCGAATTCCATCACCTGGCTGATAACTTTGCAAACCATAAAAATCATCCTGACCTTTTTGGCTATTACCTTGCATATTCTGCTCGTTATTCTTTTCTGGTAATGGACAGTCCTGATGACTTGGGCGTGGGTAGACTAAAGTTTTAACTTCTAAATTTAAGCGGTGCCAGGCTCTAAATAAACCAAACGGATAATAACTAGCAATCACTGGCTGACTCATCACAAAACAGCCCCGCTTATAAACTCGCCGTGGCAAACTGACACGGCTATTATGTTGCGCCTTAATATCAATCGTTTGCATTGTTTCCTTGTTTAAATCAAACTCGATACTGTAGCGCTCTGTACTGCTTGGATTATCCGCTAATAACACGTTTTCAGCATATTCACCCGCGAAAACATCAGTACTCTGGCCTTTGCTGATCTGCAGGCCCTGCAATGAATTAACCGTATGTAAGATGGTAATAAAAAACAAGCTTGCCAACAAAAAACACAACAAATACACCAGATTATTGTTGTAAACAAACGCAATTAATAACAACAAAGTAATCAATAGCATAAAACCTAAGCCGCGCGTGGTAGGCATTATATAAATAGTTCTATAACTTAAGCGAATTGGCTTTGATGAGGATGCTGAGTTCATATGCTTAAGGTAATAGATGACGGCAATGTGATATTTTAACTCGCTGATTGTGCATTACTTGCGGGTTAAAGCTTCACCCTACAGCCTCCGAGTAATTCCCACATTTATGGAATAGCGACACTTGCTAATAGAGGAGCAACTATATTCTCTGAGTTACTATGCCCTGCACGTAGTCGATGCCCAGCAACTGATGCCAGTATAGCTTGTACATCTTCAGGAACAACCGACTCTCGTTGCTGCATATAGGCCCATGCTTTAGCTGAATTTAATAAAGCCAGCCCTGCCCTGGGTGATAAGCCTATCTGATATTCTTCAGGCTCACGAGTAAATTTGACCAATGCCTGAATATAATCCAGCAGGGAGGGGGAAACATAAATGTCTTTTACCGTCTGTTGCATTTGCAATAATGTTTCGGCAGGTAATTGTGTCTCTAAGGTCTCAATCAATTTATAACGATTTTGACCGGTTAATAATTCTCGCTCCGCATCCCGATCAGGATAACCCAGTTTTATGCGCATTAAAAAACGATCTAATTGGGATTCAGGCAGTGGAAATGTACCCAGCTGGTGACTCGGGTTTTGCGTTGCTATCACAAAAAATGGCTGTGGTAATGGATGAGTTTCACCCTCACCAGTCACTTGCCTTTCCTCCATTGCTTCCAGTAAGGCACTTTGAGCTTTAGGTGTAGCGCGATTGATTTCATCGGCTAATACCATTTGCTTAAATATAGCACCCTTATGGAAGGTAAATTGATGCTGCTCAGGATTGTAAATGGTTGCGCCAATAATATCCGCTGGCAAAAGGTCACTGGTAAACTGGATACGCTGGTATTCTAACCCCACCAGCTTAGCCAGAGTATGCGCCAGTGTTGTTTTACCAACACCAGGTATATCTTCAATCAGTAAATGACCACCGGTTAACAAACAGCATAGTGACAGCCTAATTTGCTGCTCTTTGCCCAGAATAATATTATTTGCTGACCGCAATACCCGGGCTAGCGTTTGGTGCATAAATATCCTTATTAAAAATCGATGAACGACTAAATTATTTAACCAAGAAAGGATGGAAAGGCACGAAAGGTTACGGGGAGTCGCTATTTTTGCGAAAGCTTGTTTTGGGCATCCCAGCCCTCGCGTTCGCTCTCCATAGCTGGCAGCGATTGTTTTTATTCTTCACGCTGTGTAAGTAATGAAAACAACGTCCTTACATCACATTATCTCTAGCTGACTACCTCATTTGTTTTCACCATGCAGGGCATGAAGGCATTACTCAATTCTTTTCTCTTCAGTATCTTCTGCCCTGCATGGTATAAACTGCCTTCTGGTCTGGCGGGCTAAAGCCACTCCCTCCCTACCTACGTAGTTGTTGTGTTACTTACCCAAAATACCTTTCACAGCATGCAGTAAATCAGCGGGCAAGACGACGGTTTTAGAATTATCAGATTCTGATAATTTACGCATGGCTTCAATATATTTCTCACCTAATAAATAAGTTGCTGGTAATTCTTTATCTTTCAGCGCGGAAGCAACACTTTCAATGGCTTTACCGCTGGCATCAGCCAGTAAGATTTTTGCTTCTGCATCACGACGAGAAGCTTCCAGGCGTCCATCAGCTTCAAGAATCGCGGCCTGTTTTGCACCTTCAGCACGAGTAACCGCTGCGCGACGCTCCCGCTCAGCAGCACTCTGCTCTTCCATAGAAGCCTGCATCGTTGTGGATGGATTAATATCCTGGATTTCTACTGTTTTAAGCGTGATTCCCCAGTCAGCGATATCATCGGAAATACCATCTTTTAATTTTTGCTTAATATGCTCTCTGGAAGAAAGTGCTTCATCTAAAGTCATTTCGCCGATAATAGCTCTGAGAGATGTTTGAATGAGTTTTACTATCGCCAGCTGATAATCTTCTACACCATAAAGAGCCTTCTCGGGCGATACGATATTAATATAAGCAATGGCATTGGCAATAATCATGGCATTATCTTTGGTAATGACTTCCTGCGACGGAATGTCCAGCACGATATCTTTGGTCGTCAGCCTATCGATTATAGAATCAACATAGGGAACAATAAAATTCAACCCTGGCGTTAAGGTCGAATGATATTTCCCCAAGCGTTGTACGATATGTTTATAACCCTGCGGAACAATGCGTACGCCTTTTATAACCGTTACAATCACTAAAACAACAAATACACCAACTACTGATAAACCTTCCATATTTTATACCTCTTTATTTTGCTGAAACAATCAGCGCATTTCCCGAAAATTCGCGCACAATTACGCGATCACCTAAGTCCACCGTATCAGTACAAATAAACTGCCATTCATCATTACCCAGAATGGGCGCTGGAAAACGCAAAGTACCGCGCCCCTTATGCACTGAGTTATATTCAATCACACTACCAACCTGACCTATCATGCCCTCACGTGACATTTCAGAAAAAGTCTTGTTTTTTAAGTGAGGAGAAACCCATTTAAACCAGGAAAAAATAATAATCATGGATAAAATCACCCAGATTAATAATTGCAAAGTAAATGAAAATGGGTAAATTAATAATAATACCCCGACCACTATCGCTGCTAAACCAAACCATAATGTAACAAAACTGAGTAACGTAATCTCAGCCAATGCCAGGCAAAGACCAAATATAAGCCAATGCCAGTAGGCAATATTTGCATTTAACCATTCAAACATCTCAGTTCCTTTTAAAAATTATTTTTTTTCATACCCAAATCAGTACAATATACACATTCTTAATCTTATAATAGGAAAAAAGCATGATTGTCTGGGCGATTAATTTATTTGTTTTATCAGTTGGAATTTTAATAATTGGCTTAATCAAGCCTAAGTGGTTGCTATTCTGGATGGATCAACCCAACAGATTCATCATTGCTGGTGTTTCAGTCATATTATTTATGGCTGCTGCAATCATGTTTGGCGAAGGAAACAAGCAAGGAGCTCCCTTATCTGAAGTGGTGCAAACTGCAAAGCCAGCTGCCACAGAAAGCCCCTCCGATTTAGTAAAATAAAAATCGAGGTAGAGCGAACTTTAGTCCGCTCTACCTATTTACTTTCCTGAGTAATTAATTCGTTCATCACCTTAATCATGCCTTCATGTGATCCGGCTGTCTTGCCATTCACCAGATATTTGCCATTGACCACAATCGCCGGCACACCAGTTATCCCATAACGCGGTCCCATGGTTTTTGCCTGACGCATTTTGGTATCAACAATAAATGAATTATAGGCATCATGAAAGGCGGCCTCATCGACACCATGTGCAACAAAGAACTTAGCCAGGTCAGCTTCGCTGGTTAATTGCTGTTTATTGACCTGAATGGCGCGAAAGAAATCGGCATGAACTTTATCAACGACGCCTAAAACCTCTGCGGTAAAGTATGCCTTGGCATGCTTGGCCCAAACTTTGCTAAAAACCGCTGGCTGACGTATAAACGTGACATTATCAGGCATACTCGCTCGCCATTTTTCTAATGCTGGCTCAAACTGATAACAGTGCGGGCAGCCGTACCAAAAAAACTCAATCACTTCGACCTTGGTCGGATCCTGAGTGGGCTGGACTGCCGCCAGATCCTTATATCCTTTTGCTGCATAAGCTGCACTACTAAAAACAAGTAAACTTAACAGTCCTGCTTTGATGATATTTTTCAACATTCTATTTCCTTTTCTATTCTTGATCAGTAGCCGTTATTTTATTGCTGAAACATAATAAGATATTGCTGTAATTTCTTCTTCATTCATTTTTTTGGCTATCATATGCATCATATTATCAGGGTTATTACTGCGTTTATCGGTTTTAAAATCAGTTAAGGTTTTCGCTAAATAACCCGCATGTTGACCTTTTAACGCGGGGAATGCAGCAGGCTCGTTACCTTCTCCATTTGGACCATGGCAAGCTATGCAGGCAGATATTTCATTATCCAGATTGCCATTACGATAAACATCGTAACCCATTGTCATCAAGGCTTTCTGTCGATCTTGCAAAGCTTGCTTGGCAGCCGTTTTTGCACTTTCTGATAGCGAATTGTCATCATCAATATCGTCTAAATCATCTGGATTCACTTGTGGCAAGGGATTCTCTGAAACTGCCTGTGCTGCATAAAAAGCGGCAATATCCTGCATATCCTGCTCAGATAAGCCGACCACCATTGAATTCATGGTAGTATCGCTACGCGAGCCATCTTTAAAAGCCTCTAGTTGCTTAACCAGGTAGTCTTCGTTTTGTTCCGCTAATTTTGGAAATAACGGCATCATACTATTACCATCTGCACCATGACAGCTAGCACATGATCCACTCTTCACCTGTCCTGCACCAATATCGCCTACTGCCTGAGCAACCCCAGGCATATTAAGTAAAGTAAACGAAATAGAAACCGCTATTAAACTTTTTTTCATTAAATTCCCCTCGCGGAATAAGATAAACATAAGGTAGTTCTGTACAATATTAGGTAGAATTCTACTCTAATTTAATTAATCCCTCCACACGATATACGCATGAACACTCTCTATCATCAGGCTAAATTTATCCTGAGCGCTCCTGATTTAAAGTCGACACCTGAAGATACAGGTCGTGAAGTTGCCTTTGCAGGTCGTTCAAACGCCGGAAAATCCAGCGCGTTGAACACCTTAACTCGGCAAAAATCATTAGCCCGCACCAGTAAAACTCCTGGTCGCACACAATTACTGAATTTCTTTACCTTGAATGAAGAGCAACGCTTTGTTGATCTACCGGGTTACGGCTACGCCAAGGTGCCTGAAAAGGTTAAGCGACAGTGGCACGCCTTGATGGAATCCTATTTACGCGAACGCCAGTCTTTATATGGCATTATTCTGGTGATGGATGTCCGCCACCCACTGACAGAATTTGACTGGCTAATGATCGAATGGTGCTCCTATAGCAAAAAGCCCTTACATATCTTGTTAACCAAGGCCGATAAAATAAACTATGGCGCCGCAAAAAATACCTTATTCAAAGTGCAGCGCGAACTGGAAGAACAGGATATTGCGGTTACACTGCAATTATTTTCTTCCTTAAAACGCAGCGGTATAGACGATATACACCATTTATTAGATAGCTGGTTTGAGGCGGAGTAACATTGCTTCTGGTGTAGAGCGAACTTTAATCCGCCACTAACAACTGTACCCAACCAGGCGGACTAAAGTCCGCTCTACGTATTAACTCCCACCCGCTTAGCGCCCCAGCCAGCTGGCTGTGCTGCAAAATATCTCGCACATTGGGCGCCGCAAGCAATACATACGCCTGTTTCAGCCAGATTCCATTCGGACAATTGATACCAGTCACGGCCTATTAATAGCTAACCACAAGCATGACAATAGGTGCTATCTGCTGCTTCATCATGAACATTACCCACGTAGGCATAATACACACCATTTTTTAAAGCAATCTCTCGCGCCGTTAATAAAGAAGAGACTGGCAGCACTGGTTTATCCAGCATTTTCCAGTCAGGGTGAAAGGCAGTAAAGTGCATAGGCACATCATAACCTAGATTTTCCGCTACCCACTGAGTCATTTGCTCCAGTTCTGCTATAGAATCGTTTTCACCAGGAATAATCAAAGTTATTAATTCCAGCCAGACTGGTATTTCGTGTTTTATAAAGTATCAAATACAGGTGCTAAATGTGAGCCGGTAATCTTATGATAAAAATGCTCGCTAAATGCCTTTAAATCTATATTGGCGGCATCCATCACCCGATAAAACTCAGCTCTAGGCGCAGGACAAACATAACCCGCTGAAACAGCAACTGATTTAATACCTAATTCGCGACAGGCAAGCGCCGTATCAATCGCATATTCATGAAAAATGACCGGATCATTATAGGTATAGGCAACGCTTTTACATCCAAGTTCAGCAGTTTTTTGAGCTATTTTTTCAGGCCCTGCCGTGCCAAATGATAATACCGAAGAACCGGAATAATGATTGAGTGGCTTTTTTTCAATCGGGTCAATAGTAAAACCACTAGAACGACCATAGCTGGTTAAGACTACTTGATGCTGCTGATTCTGACGGACAAAGCATAAGCCTCTCTGCCCCTCATATAATTTACAGAACCTGGGACACAAATCACACTGTATACGCCCATCACCTACATCATGCCAGTAATTAGCTGTGACCACTGTTTCGTTAGTTTCTTGTATATGCATCCCCCCCGACACTTTTTATTCTTTGCTCAGGAACTTGTAATTTAACATTAATTAGCCTATATAGTTTAAAAACAAAGATAAACATCCAGATGGGGAGAATCATGCACAACATACGGCTACCTGCTGTCACCGGCTCGTTTTATCCAGATCAGCCGGAGATATTAAAAACTATGATTTCTGACTACTTACAACGAACTGCCTCTGCCGAGAAAGCGCCACAGGCCATCATCGTACCGCATGCTGGCTATATTTATTCAGGCGAGATCGCAGCAAGCGCTTATGCCCGCTTACAATCAAAATATTGTCGTATCAAGCGCGTGGTATTATTAGGTCCATCACATAAAGTCGGCTTTACGGGTCTTGCACTTTCTCATGCCGAAGCGTTTAGAACGCCACTGGGTGATATTCCTTTAGATGCTGAAGCAACCGCCTCGATAACCCACTTTCCTTTTGTTGAATACAGAGAGCAGGCTCATTTATTAGAGCATAGCCTGGAAGTCCAGTTGCCTTTTCTGCAAATGACGCTGGACTCGTTTAAATTACTACCTATTGTAGCGGGTGATTGCCCAGCAGAATTGATTGAAGAGCTGCTGGAATTGTTTTACGGACAGGATGAAACTTTAATCGTTATTAGTTCGGATCTGAGTCATTTTCATGACTACCAGACTGCACAGAGACTGGATAGGCAAACCAGTAGGGTAATTGAACAGCTTGAATACCAGCTCTTAGACTATGACAGCGCCTGTGGTCGAGTGCCCGTTAGCGGCTTAATGGCACTTGCCCAAAAAAAATCCTTACAGATTGAAACCATAGACCTTAGAAATTCAGGCGATACTGCAGGCGATAAAAGCCACGTAGTGGGGTATGGTGCTTATGTCATTAACTAGGCCACAACAGCAACAATTAATAAAAATTGCTAAAGACTCAATTACTTACGGCTTAAAACATGGCAGTGCATTGCCTATCAATAGTAAAAATTATTCACTCGAATTACAAGCGCAACGTGCGACATTTGTCACTTTAAAAATTAAACAGCAATTACGTGGTTGTATTGGAATGCTCGAAGCTACACGGCCACTGGTTATCGATATTGCTGAAAATGCATTTGCTGCCGCTTTTAATGACCCACGCTTCACGTCACTATCGACTACTGAGTATGCTCTTTTAGAAATACACTTGTCTATTCTAAGTCCTGCAGAAGCGCTAAGTTTCTATTCAGAAGAAGATCTAATCCGGCAATTGCGCCCGGGTATAGATGGCTTGATTATGCAGGAAGGACGGCGTCGAGGTACTTTCTTACCTTCCGTTTGGGAATCATTAACCGAGCCTGACGTTTTTTTGCAGCACCTTAAACAGAAATCTGGCCTTGCTAGTGACTATTGGTCCGACTCTTTGAAGATTTCGAGTTACCAATGTGAATATATTTCCGAGGAATAAAAGTAACTGCTTTAAATTGTCTACTCTGAATAAGCAGAGCCTGCCCGCTCTCTATTATTTAATTAGCCGCGACAAACTGATTGTTTTCTATAATGGCTAATTTAGCCTGTTTGTGTAACTGGCTATCTGCAAATTCTTGATTTTTTCTAACTGGAATCGCAATGGCGCGCTTAAAATAACTTACCGCTTGTTTCTGTTTGCCTTGCATCGCTAAAAAATCACCATAGAAATAATTAGCATCAATGGTGTTCGGGTTAATAGCCAGCGCCTTTTTCAACAAAGCATCTGCTTTATTAGTATCACCATAAGCAATAGGCCAGCCTGGTACCATATAATAAAGCGAACCTAGAGTAACAAAAGCGGCACCACCAGAGGCATTGGGATCAAGCCGTATGGCACGTATTAATAATTCACGCGCCTGGTTTACTGCGCCCAGGGCACTGAAGGCATCAATATTATCTGCATTACTGGCAACAATAATTGCCTGCTGGATAATTAGCTCAGCCTGATCTGGATGTTGTGATTTAAGCGCTTTAACTTCCGCGAGTAATCGCTTGTAAGCAGCTTCTTGTTGCTCTTTTGCAACATTATAATAAATATGTGCCCACTGGGACTCAATTTTTTGCACAGCTTGGTCTATTGCGCCAGCATTAACAAGGCCAGGCATCAAATTTAGTGCAAGCAAAAGAAAAATAGCAATTATCTGTTTCATAAGCTAAATATAATAGCTTATTCACTTTTTTACAACATTTGTTGCAAAAAAGATACAACTACCAGCTTGTATAGGGCTGCTTTGCTAACTGATTATTGTAATATCGTACGTCTTCCGTGACCTCTTCCCCTACCCAGTCTAGCTTCTCAAACGCCTCTTTCACATGGGATAGCTCTATTTCCGCGACGATTAAACCACTATTTTCGCCCGCAAATTCATCTATCTCCCAGATATGTTGCTTATTAACAACAATATGTCTTGTTTTTTCAACTAAGGGCTTATGACAGAGAGTATTCAGCAGCTCATGCGCATCATCTGCTGGAATATCGTACTCGTACTCCTGTCGCTGTGCGCCAATAGTAGCACTTTTAATATTTATCTTGGCCGTATCATCACTGACTCTGATTCTGACCGAGCTATGCTTATCGCTATTTAAATAACCTTGCCGATAGTGTATGGATTTTGAAACCAGGTCACGCCAGTTTTCATTGGCGAGTAAAAATTTACGCTCTATTTCTATAGCCATTATTGTTATTCATATCCATTAGGATTGGCACTTTGCCAGCGCCAGGTGTCAGAAATCATATCATCCAGACTTTTTTCTGTCTGCCAGTTAAGTTCGCGCAGCGCTAAGTCTGGGTCAGCATAGTACTCGGCTATATCACCGGTACGGCGCTCGACAATTTTATAATTAATATCTTTTCCTGTGATTCGTGTAAACGCAGTGATAATTTCCAGTACACTATAGCCCTTTCCTGCTCCCAGATTGTATGCTTTACAACCAGACGTATTTTTTAAAGCGGCTAGTGCATTTAAGTGGCCTTTAACCAGATCAACAACATGGATATAATCGCGCACACCCGTTCCGTCTATGGTTGGATAATCACCACCGAACACGGATAATTGCTCCAGTTTACCTACGGCAACTTGTGAGACATAGGGTATTAAATTATTGGGAATGCCATTAGGGTCTTCTCCAATCAAGCCACTAATATGTGCGCCAATCGGATTAAAGTAGCGTAATAGAATAATCTTCCAGGGGTTCTCAGTATTAGATAAGCTGTCAGCCTGTGCCAGGTCTTTTAAAATATCTTCAACCATAGCTTTTGATTTGCCATAAGGATTGGTCGCACCAAATACCGGTAAATCTTCCGTGTACTTTACCGTATCTGGTTCGCCATACACGGTGGCAGATGAGCTAAATATGATCTTGTTAACGGCAAAGGCTTGCATTACTTCTGTTAATACCAGAGTCCCGTATACATTATTTTGATAATATTTAATAGGTTGCAGACACGACTCACCGACTGCTTTTAAGCCCGCAAAATGCATGACTGCATAAATATCATGCGCGGAAAAAATATCACTTAAAGCCTGTTTATCGCAAATGTCGGCTTCAACAAAGACCAAGCTCTTGCTCGTAATTTTTTCAACCCGCGCCAAAGATTCAGGTTTGCTATTAGATAAATTATCGATAACGATCACATCATAGCCAGCCTGCATTAGTTCTACGCAGGCATGACTACCAATATAACCTGCTCCACCGGTGACTAAAATTTTTTCCATACTCATTTTAACTATTCCCTGATTTGACTATTTTCTAAGAATAAAGGGCAGCTTTAGTGTTGAATAAAAACTGTACTAGGAGGTTAAAGCCACACTTTACATGAGTATTTATCAGTTTTTCAGGCTGAAATTCAGGCAAAAATTTCTGCATCTTTTAATAACACACCTTGCTGGTCTTTTCCTGACAGTTGAGGCTCTCCATCAAAGTGCCAATCGATATCAATCGCCGGATCATTCCAGGCAATACAGCGTTCAAATTCAGGGGCATAATAATCGGTCGTTTTGTATAAAAAATCCGCACTCTCACTCAAGACCACAAAACCATGAGCAAACCCTACTGGAACCCAGAGTTGACGATGGCTGTCCGCACTCAGTTCAACGCCCTCCCATTGTCCAAAAGTTGGAGATGACTGGCGAAGATCGACAGCCACATCAAAAACAGCGCCGCGCGTTACTCTTACCAATTTACCTTGCGGCTGTTGAATTTGATAATGCAGGCCGCGTAATACGCCTTTTGCAGAGCGGCTGTGGTTATCTTGAACAAATTGCACGTCTAAGCCGGTGGCATTATTAAAGGCTTGCTGATTAAAACTTTCAAAGAAGAATCCACGATTATCACCAAACACTTTTGGCTCAAGAATAATAACATCGGGAATATTGGTCTGGATAATTTTCATAAGATACAGTGTTTTTTTAAGTAATTGCAATAGGCAGCAGCCATGTCAAAGCCTGGCTTATTAAAACAATGGATTTGTACATGAGTATGGCTATTTCTCTAAAAATTCAGTTAGCATACGTGTTACCCCTATTTGCCAATGAGGTAGCGTGAGAGCAAAATTAGCCTCTACCTTATCCGTATTCAAGCGTGAATTTTCTGGCCGCTTGGCAGGCGTAGGAAACGCACTTGTAGCAACCGGCGCAATAGCATCAACAGTAATCTTTAATTTTTGACCCATTTTTTGTGCGGTCTTGATAACATAACACGCATAACCATGCCAAGAAGTTTCACCTGCAGCGACCAGGTGATATAAACCACTTAATTCAGGCGCCACCTGCACTGTACGGACGGCATGAGCTGTGACATCCGCTATTAAATCAGCCCCTGTGGGTGCGCCAACCTGATCTCTAATAACGGTAAGACTATCTCGCTCTGTCGCAAGACGCAGCATGGTTTTAGCAAAATTATTACCACGCGCACCATAAACCCAGCTGGTACGAAAAATAAGATGCTTACAGGCCGATTCCTGGATAGCCTTTTCACCAGCAAGCTTGGTTACTCCATAGATATTCAGAGGACCAGTTTTATCCGTTTCTTGCCATGCTGCCATGCCATTGCCAGCAAACACATAATCGGTAGAAAAGTGTACCAGCCAGGCATCCAGTAGTTTTGCCTCTTGTGCCAAAACAGCGACAGCATCTGCGTTAATCGTTTGTGCTAATTCTGTTTCACTTTCTGCTTTATCGACGGCAGTATAAGCGGCGGCATTAACGATAATTGCAGGTTTAATTTGTCTAATGGTAGCGGCTAAATCTTCAAGCCTGATTAAATCTCCGCAAAAATCCTGACTATTTCTATCTAGGGCAATAACCTCACCCAACGGCGCAAGACTACGTTGCAACTCCCAGCCTAGTTGACCATTTTTGCCTAAGAGAAGTATTTTCACCCGATTTTATCCTGATAATTTTTTTCCACCCAATCACGGTAACCCCCTGATTGTACATTAGCAACCCAGCCTTGATTATCCAGATACCACTGCACTGTTTTACGAATTCCCGTCTCGAATGTCTCTGCAGGCTTCCAGCCTAATTCCCGCTCAATTTTCCGGGCATCAATCGCATAACGACGATCATGTCCGAGGCGGTCAGTAACAAAGGAAATTTGCTCAGCATAACCTTGTTTATCAGCACGTGGGCAGAGCTCATCCAGCAAAGAACAGACTAGATGCACAATGTCTAAATTAGGTTTTTCATTCCAGCCGCCAACATTATAGGTTTCACCCGTAGTTCCAGCCTTTAATACCCGACGAATAGCGCTACAGTGGTCTTTTACATACAGCCAATCGCGTATCTGCTGGCCATCACCATAGATAGGTAGTGATTTACCTGCCAGGGCATTAACAATGATTAACGGGATTAGTTTTTCCGGGAAGTGGAACGGCCCATAGTTGTTCGAACAGTTTGTCGTTAATACTGGCAGGCCATAGGTGTGGTGATAGGATCGAACCAGATGATCACTCGCTGCCTTACTCGCCGAGTAAGGACTGTTTGGCTCATAACGATGCTCTTCTGTAAAGGCAGGGTCGTCTGCCGCTAAGGAGCCATAAACTTCATCAGTAGAGACATGCAATAAACGGAAATCAGCTTTCCTAGTCCCTTCAAGCTTATTCCAGTAGGCGCGAATAGCTTCTAGTAAATGAAATGTACCGACGACATTAGTTTGCACAAAAGCTTCCGGGCCATGAATCGAACGGTCGACATGAGATTCGGCGGCAAAATTAAGCACAGCACGTGGTTGATATTTCTCCAGCAATTCAGACATTAAACCAGCATCGCCGATATCTCCCTGAGCAAAAATATGCCGATTATCTTCCTGCAACGACGCCAGGCTTTCCAGGTTTCCTGCATAGGTGAGCTTATCAATATTCACTACCGGCTCGTCATTTTCGGCTAGCCAATCCAGCACAAAGTTCGCGCCAATAAAGCCAGCCCCACCTGTTACAAAAATCATTATTTAAGTCCTTAATTACAATTAACACTATTATAATGAAAATTATCTAAGCATAGTTAAAGTCATTGTGATCGTGTATTCAACAAAAAATTGTAGCATATTTTACCTACATGCTAATAAGAGCTTTTATTACCCGAAAATGCAGATAGGTGTAATCTGTGCTATTTAATTGGCACTAAAATTAGGGCGATAACAAAATTATTGCCTGGCAAAATGAATTTTATTGATTATCCATCCTTTCAATGCCAATATACATATAGCGCGGAGTACATCCCTATATTCTTACACACCAAAATTTACCGAGGCAATCAGTGTTCAAAAGTAACTTTGCATTTAGGTCTCGCTTAACCATCGCCACCCACGATGCTTTTATGGTAGTCTGCGCATGGCTGCTATCTTTCTGGTTTCGCTTCGATTTAGATTTAATACCCAGTGATTACCTCAACAATGCCCTAGTTTACTTGCCCTATATCGTGATTAGTCAATCCGTTATTTTCTGGTATTTTGGTTTATATAAAGGTGTCTGGCGCTTTTCCTCATTACCCGATTTAATCAGAATTTTTAAGGCTGTCTTTTTTGGTGTTTTCTTTATTGCTGGCAGCCTATTTGTTTATAACCGGCTGGCTTTTATGCCCCGCTCCGCTCTGCCACTGTATGCCAGTTTTTTATTATTATTTTTAAGCATTCCGCGTTTGTTTTACCGCTATTATAAAGACTGGGTAAAACATGAAGCCGCTACCCAGCGTGCACTGATTATAGGCGCAGGTGCCGCAGGAGAAATGCTGGCCAGAGATTTATTACAGGATGAGATCTCCTTATTACCTATTGCCTTTGTTGATGATGATAAAAGGAAGAAAGGACGGTCGATACGTGGTCTACAGGTACTCTTTGATACTAGCCTGATCGCTGAATATACCGCCAAACTGAATGCCGATATTATTCTGATCGCCATCCCCTCGGCATCAGATATAGAAATGCGGCGCATGGTCGAGGTTTGTGAACGTGCACAGGTTCCTTTTAAGACATTACCTTCTGTAAAAGAGCTGCTTTCTAATACAGTTTCCAAAGGAAATTTAAGGGATGTTGCCATCGATGATATTTTGGGTCGCGAACCGGTCAACCTGAACTGGTCGCAAATTAAATCCAGCTTATCAGGTAAGAGAATTTTAATTACCGGTGGTGGTGGCTCAATTGGTTCCGAACTTTGCCGTCAATTGGCCCGGGTTTCTCCTGAAGCATTAATCATTTATGAACATTCTGAATATAATCTATATCAAATCCACACATCATTACGCAAAGGCTTTCCAGATTTAGTACTTCGCACAATCTTAGGCGATGTCGTTGATAGAACCGCTGTAGAAGAGCTCATTCGCAATGAAAAGCCTGAAGTTATTTTTCATGCGGCAGCTTATAAACATGTGCCGCTATTAGAAGAGCAGGTGCTTGCCGCTGTTACTAATAATTTAATAGGCACAAAGAATGTCGCCGAAGTGGCGCTTGCTGAAAATGTTGAGCGTTTTATATTAATTTCTACCGATAAAGCCGTTAATCCCAGCAATATTATGGGGGCTACCAAACGCGCAGCAGAAATATTATGCCAAAACCTGAATACTCTGGCCGAACACACCTCTTTTATAACCGTCCGCTTTGGTAATGTCTTAGACTCAGCCGGTAGTGTTGTGCCGCTCTTTAGAGAGCAGATTAAAGCCGGTGGTCCGGTTACCGTCACGCACCCTGATGTGACCCGTTTTTTCATGACTATACCCGAAGCCTGTCGGCTTATTATGAATGCAGAAGCTGTTGGTTCGGGTGGTGAAATCTATGTCCTGGATATGGGTAAAGCAATAAAAATTAGCTACCTGGCGGAACAAATGATTCAGCTCAGTGGCCTAAGCGTAGGTTCAGATATTAAAATTGAATATATAGGTTTGCGTGCCGGAGAGAAATTACACGAAGAACTGTTCCATGAACAAGAGCAACTTCTAGGCACCGGATTTGAAAAACTCTTTTTAGCACAAGCACGCCGCTACGAGCAAGATGTCTGGGAGCAACAAATGGAAGGCTTACTCGTAGCGTGCAAAAACCGTCAGTCTGCAGCTATTCTGGAGCAATTAAAACAGCTAGTTCCTGAGTTTAATACTGCGGATGAATAACTATTTATTTTCCCAGGAATCATTTCCCAGATGAGTTCACACCCCTGCTGTGTTTATCTTGGTGATGATTTAGCCCGCTATGGCTTTGCCAACGATCATCCGTTCGGCCCTATGCGCCATCAGGTCTTTGCACAAGAATTCTATCGCCAATCGCTACAGGAAAAAGTCGATATTTTAGTGCCACAATCAATAAATCAGAATATCCTGGAATTATTTCACAACCATGAATATGTCGAGCAGGTAAAACAACAATCAATACTGGGCACTGGTTATTTAGATCAGGGCGACACCCCAGCATTTATAGGCATGTACGAAGCTGCCTCATTCGTGGTAGGGACAGTCTGTGACGCAATAGACCGCATTATGCGCAAGGAATACCAGCGCTCATTTATCCCCATTGCAGGCTTACATCATGCACGACGGCACATTGCAGCTGGCTTCTGTGTATTTAACGATTGTGGTGTGGCTGTCGAATACCTGCGCCACCAGCATAATATTCAGCGCATTGCCTATGTTGATATCGATGCCCATCATGGCGACGGGGTATTCTACAGCTTTGAAGATGACCCTGAGCTTATCTTTGCTGACCTGCATGAAGATGGCCACTTCCTATACCCGGGTACAGGTGCGGCAACGGAAACAGGTAAAGGCAAAGCCATCGGCACAAAACTCAATATCCCCATGCCACCCCATGCAGATGATAATGCTTTTATGCAGGCATGGGAATCTGTTGAAGAGTTCTTATTAAAACACGGCGCTGATTTTATTCTTTTGCAGTGTGGAGCCGATAGTATTAAAGGTGATCCAATTACGCATATGGAATACACTGAACAAGCACATGCGCATGCCACAAAACGACTGAGCGCACTAGCAGACCAACTGTGCCAGGGTAGATTAATCGCCATGGGCGGCGGTGGCTATAATCACCAGAATATCGCTAAAACCTGGGCAGCAGTAGTGGCAAGTATGGTCTAGCAATAATATAGCACACAACTGCTTTGCTATATAGTTACAGAAAAAAGCTAACGCTTTTTTACTCCCTGTATTTTACTGAAATCGTTATAGAAGGTTTATACCTCACACATCAAATAATGAGAATTGATAATGAAACAACTACATAGAAAAGACTTATTCGGCTGGTCGGAATTTAATCAGGAGCGAAACCTGGATTTTCACAGTGTGCTGTGGGTTCGTAAATCGGGTAATGCGTTAATTGATCCCTTGCCTCTGTCAGATCATGACCTAATGCATTTACAATCATTAGGCGGCGCAAGTATTATCATTGTTAGCAATAGTGATCATTGCCGTGATGCAGAAAATATTGCAGTACAAACAGGGGCAAAAATTGTCGGCCCGGCAGGGGAGCAAGAGAATTTTCCCATCGACTGTGATCGCTGGATTGCAGATAATGAGGAAATTGTACCCGGGCTGATCGCATATCAACTCGAAGGCTCAAAAACACCGGGAGAACTCGCTTTAGTTCTAGAAAATAGTACACTCATAACAGGCGATTTAATCCGCTCGCATATTGCCGGTGAATTATGCCTGCTACCCACTGCAAAACTAAGTGACCTTGCTCTAGCTCATAAATCATTAGCTCGACTTGCCGATTTACCAAGCATTGATACCGTATTAACCGGTGATGGCTGGCCGGTTTTTAAGCATGGAAATGCCGCTTTACAGCAATTGCTAGAAGCGCAAATGAAACATTAAACCTGTCCGCCAGTGAACAGCTGGTATGCAGGGTTGCTAGTTTCCTCAGTATAAACAAAGCCTAAAGTGTCAAAGCAAAGCTGCCTGCTCGGATTTTTCTAATTGTATACCGATCAATACCTTGCCAAAAGCAGCGCCATGATTCCGGTAATGAAATAAACTGATATTCCATTGACTGCCTAAAGAGCTGAGAAAGCGGAGCAATGCACCGGGTCGCTCGGGAAATTGCAGGCTGTAAATTACTTCATTGGTCGCAATGGGGGCGTGACCACCCACCATATAACGAACATGCTCTTTAGCCAGTTCATTATGAGTCATATCGATCACGGCAAAGCCCTTATCCTGTAACTGACTAATGATCTCCGGCTTATCCGTTTCTATCCCGCTACTGGAAATACCAGCAAATATTTGCGCCGATCCAGCATCAAAGTAGCGATAATTAAACTCGGTAATACTGCGCTTACCTAATAGCTTGCAAAAAGCCAGAAAACTACCTGGCTGCTCGGGAATAGTCACTGCCAATAATATTTCCCGATGTTCACCAACTTGAGTTCGTTCAGCCACATAGCGCAAGCGATCAAAATTTATATTCGCGCCGCTCTCAATCGCCACTAGTGCTTTATCGGCAATCCCTTCTCTTTCAATATATTTCTTTAAGCCGGCTACAGCAAGTGCACCTGCAGGCTCAGAAACCGATCGGGTATCATCAAAAATATCCTTGATGGCGGCGCAAATCTCATCGGTATTGACGGTAATTACTTCATCTACAAACAGTCTCGCCAGACGAAATGTCTCCTTACCAACCTGCTTTAAGGTTACGCGCTTATTCGCTTTTAGCGCCTGATTTAAACAATCGGCATCATCAGGTTCGACTCCGATAATCTTAATATCAGGATGGACAAATTTTGCATACACCGCTATCCCGGAGATTAAACCACCACCGACCGGAACAAAAATAGCGTCTATGACATCCGTTTTCTGGCGCAGTATTTCCATCACTACAGTGCCTTGCCCGGCTATGACATCCGGGTCATCAAAAGGATGCACAAAGGTCATGTTTTTTTTGTTTTTCTAGTTCTCTGGCATGTGTATAAGCATCATCAAATGAATCACCAAACAAGACTACTTTCGCTCCCCAGGAGCGCACCGAATTCACTTTAATTTCCGGGGTTGTTTTAGGCATGACAATCAGAGCATTAATACCCAGCTTGTTGGATGACAAGGCTACACCTTGCGCATGATTTCCCGCAGATGCAGCAATAACACCCTGCCGTTTTTCCTGCTCACTGAGAAAGACTATTTTGTTATACGCACCACGTAATTTAAAAGAGAAAACCGGTTGCAGGTCTTCCCGTTTCAAGTAGACCTCATTATTAAAGCGCTTGGATAAGGCAGGCGCGTAATCCAGCGGGCTTTCTGCTGCAACATCATACACTTTAGCGCGTAATATTTTTCTATGTATTTTTGGCTCATTAGTTAAGGTGATACAATCTCATATTCTTTAGTTTACAACGTAATACCCAATAACCAGGTAAATATCATGCTATTTTTCTATGCATTAAATCGTAACCCGCATAAATAATACTAAAATACAGAATATTTCCTGTGTCATCATCGATAAAAATGCAGCGGCAACGCTGAACCAGGCGCTAGATGCTTTAGTCAATTTTACAGACATTGTTATCTACAGTAATGGTTCCACAGATAGCACCGAAGATATTGCACTCAACTATGCAAATGTAAATCTGGTGCAAGGTGAATTTATCGGGTTTGGTCCGAGCAAAACAAGGCAGCTACCTATGCTAAAAATAATTGGATACTATCTTTCGTGAGAACTACTATCAGTCGATAAACATTAAGTATTGCTGGGGCAAGGACATATTATCCAGAATCTATAATAAGAACAAACCTGCCTTTACTGATAAAGAAGTGCATGAAAGTATCTTTACCGATGGCTTTAATATTAGTCCTATTGAGCGTCTTATAAAACATTGTCCCTATTCCATGATGAGCGATTTCATTATCAAACTGGATCGATACTCCACTTTGTATGCAAAGGACAATGTTGGTACAAAACCAGCTACCCCGGCTTACTGACCGCCTTCTCTCATATAGCTATGCCGCTTTATAAGCATATGAAGTTATATGAAATGAACAAACCACTGGACTCATGAATATATTATTGACGAGGCACGACAAAATTGGCGATTTTATAACCATTTTGCCAATGTTAAAGACGGGCAACAATCATTGATTCAGAAAAACAGGTCCACTTTGAAGTAGCGCAAAATTATGGGCAAGACTTTTACCAAATCGTAGAGAACAAACTAATCACGCTGTGTAGTAAACCTTCAGTATAATATTCACACCCGACAATAAACAACCGAGATTCTAATGCCGACAGCAGCCAACGATTTTTCTGATGTTATTCAGGAACACCAGCAAGTTTTTAGTCAATTATCTGGCTACTCGCCACTGATTACTGCCGCATCCAAGCTGATTATCAGCACCCTGATATCCGGTCACAAAATCCTGCTCTGTGGTAACGGCGGTAGTGCCGCTGATTGTCAGCATTTTGCTGCTGAACTGGTTATTCGCTACCATAAAAATCGCCGCGCCTATCCAGCTATTGCCCTAACTACCGACACTTCGATCCTGACCGCGCATCCCAATGACTTTAGCTTTGATAGCTTGTTTTCCCGCCAGGTAGAAGCACTGGGTTCTGAAGGTGACTGTTTGATTGCATTTTCAACTTCAGGTAATAGTGAAAATATTATTCAGGCGAGCATCAGTGCCAAACAGCAAAACATGTCGGTTATTGGTTTAATGGGAGGAGATGGTGGCCGCTTAAAGCCTCTGGTGGATATGCCTATTATTGTTCCATCAACCACCACAGCCCGTATTCAAGAAGCGCATATGCTGATTTACCACTGGTGGTGCGAAATGCTCGACGAGGTTGCAGATGATTAGTGAAATCCCGGGCTTTAAAGGCTTAAATATTCTGGTCGTCGGTGACCTGATGCTCGATTATTACTGGTCTGGACAAACCACTCGCGTATCCCCGGAAGCACCTGTACCTATCGTTAAGGTAGGCAAGAAAGAAGCGCGTGCCGGTGGAGCCGGTAATGTCGCTTTAAATATTGCTTCCTTAGCTGCCAATGTAACACTATTAGGCATCGTTGGTGATGATAATGAAGCCCTAGAGTTGCAGAATTTACTGGAAAAAAAAGGCGTGATGTGTGATTTCATTACCAGCAATCATGCGCCTACGACGTGCAAATTACGCATAGTTGCCCAACACCAGCAGCTGATCCGCCTGGATTTTGAGGAGTCGTTAATTGATTTCGACTATTCAGAATTATTGGCTCATTATAAAAAAGCCCTGGCAACAGCTGATGTGGTTATCTTCTCGGACTATGCCAAAGGCGTTTTAGAGCATATTCCACAATTACTTGAACTCGCCAATAAACACGGTGTAAAAAGCTTTGTAGATCCTAAAGGCACTGATTTCTCTCGTTATCAGGGTGCGACTTTAATTACCCCTAACCGCGCTGAATTTCAGGCAGTGGTGGGTGTCTGCAATGATAGTGAGCAAATTATCAGCAAAGGGCAAGCCCTACTCGCGCAACACAATATTGAGGCCTTGCTGGTTACCTTAAGTGAACATGGTATGGCATTAATTAAACAGTCATCCAGCCATTTTCTACCCACCCATGCGCGTGAAGTCTTCGATGTGACTGGCGCCGGAGATACCGTGATAGCCAGTATGGCATTAGGTGTTGCCTCTGGCCTAGGCTTACAACATGCCATGCACCTGGCTAATATGGCTGCAGGGATAGTGGTCGGTAAATTTGGCACATCGACTGTTTCCAGCCATGAACTGAATCGCGCATTACATGGCGATAAGGAAAATATTAGTGGCGTAGTGACAGAAGATGAATTGCTCAATGAAATCAACTTTGCCCAGCAAAGTGGTGAAAAAGTGGTGATGACCAATGGCTGCTTTGATATTCTCCATGCCGGACATGTCGCCTATCTTGAACAAGCCAGGCTACTAGGTGATCGTCTGGTAGTTGCCATCAATTCTGATGCATCGGTACAGCAATTAAAAGGCAAATCACGCCCGATTAATAAATTGGCAGACCGTATGACGATTATCGCAGCACTCGGGTGCGTGGATTGGGTGATTCCATTCTTTGAAGAGACACCTGAACGTATTTATAATAAATTTTTGCCCGATGTACTGGTAAAAGGTGGCGACTATAAGCCCGAAGATGTAGTCGGGGGAGAAGCCGTAATCAAGGCAGGCGGCAAAGTAAAAATCCTGGATTTTGTCGATGGCAAATCTACCACGACAACCATAGAACGTATTAAAAACCAGTAAAACATATTAATGTAGGTCGCGGTTTTAACCCGCCACTAATAAGCAGTAGCGGGTTAAAACCACGACCTACAACTCTGTACATATTTTTTCTAACACGCATAACACCAAGGCTAATACCCATGATTATTGTCACAGGCGGCGCTGGATTTATCGGCAGCAATATTGTTAAAACCCTCAATCAGCAAGGACGCACAGATATTATTATTGTTGATGATCTAACCGATGGGACAAAATTCCGCAATATTGTGGACTGTGATATTGCCGATTACTGGGATCAAGACGATTTTCTTAGCAGAATCCAGACCAAGACTGGCTTACCTAATATAGATGTAATTTTTCATGAAGGTGCCTGCTCCTCAACAACAGAGTGGGATGGAAAATACATGATGCAGAATAATTATGAGTTCTCCAAAAGCTTATTACACTACTGCCTGGATCACTCTATCGCCTTTATTTATGCCTCCTCTGCCGCAACCTATGGTACCACCAAACAGTTTACTGAGAGCCCTGAATATGAAGGCCCGCTCAATGTCTATGGCTATTCAAAATGGCAGTTTGATCAATATGTGCGCAACCTAAATTTAGGTAACCAAAGCCAGGTTGTAGGGTTACGCTATTTTAATGTTTACGGTCCCAGAGAACAGCATAAAGGCAGTATGGCCAGTGTTGCTTTTCACCTACATAATCAATTACTCAACGGTGAAAGTCCCAAGCTTTTTAAAGGCTGTGATGGTTATGAAGATGGTGGGCAGTTGCGTGATTTTATCTATATCGATGATGTTGTCGCTGTTAACCTCTGGCTGTTTAAAAATCCTCAGGTCAATGGCATTTTTAATGTCGGTACCGGCAACGCTCAATCATTTAAAGATGTTGCCGATGCCGTTATAGAATTCCACCAGAAAGGCCAGATTGAATATATTCCTTTTCCTGAGCATCTAAAAGGCAGCTATCAAAGTTATACTCAAGCAGATATGAATAAGCTGCGTGAGGCTGGTTATAATGCTTCATTTAAAACAGTACAGGAAGGGGTTGCCTTGTATTTGGCGTGGTTGAGCAGAGATTAAGAAGATAGATAAATTTATTCCATTTTACTCAGGCTTTACTAAAATATATTACCGTCTTTCACTGTAATGATTTATTCACACCTTTGAATAGCATTTTTTTGTTTCCCAGGATTAAAGTTTATCCCGGTCTGGCGATAGGATAAGATGTGCTCTGGGCTGAATTATAAACATACCTAAAAACGCTATATTGCCTAAACTCACTATGACTTCTCTTCATTCATTTACGCACTAATGCAAAAAAAGCAGGCTATTCTTTGGCTTACCTCTAGCTACCCCCGCTATGAACAGGATAGCGCCTCTATTTTTCTGCGCTATCTGGCAGAAACTATCGATAATAAAATTTTTGATTTGCATATTTTATCACCTGATAATCAATATGTAGATGGCTCACTGTATTCACCAGCCATTTTTTTACACTATTTTAAATACTTTATACCGCGCGATTTACAAAAACTAGCGTATGGGTCGGGAATCCTGCCTAATTTAAAAGCTAACCCATTGTTATTTATGCAGGTTCCTTTTTTCCTTATCAGTCAGTTTATTGCCTGCTACAAACTGGTAAAACAACTCAAACCGGCGCTTATTCATGCACACTGGGTGTTTCCACAAGGGACCATCGCAAGCGTAATCGGCCGACTAACTAAAACACCGGTAATCATTACTGCTCATGGCGGGGATGCATTTGCACTACAGGGATCACTACTTAGCAGAATCAAACTGTGGAGTTTAAAAAATTGCTCAGCCTGGACCAGTAATACCGTTGCCACAGCCAATGCACTCTGGGCTGATATTTCTCAGCCTGCCATTATCCCCATGGGAATTGATTGCCAGCAATTTAGTTCCGGAAATGCTGAGTTACTACGCTCTAAATTACCTAAAGATACCGTTACCTTATTATTTGTCGGGCGTTTAGTTAAGAAAAAGGGGGTGGCAGATTTGTTAAGCGCCTATGCTTTATTTTCAGACACACAAAAAAAGAAGACTCAGTTATGGATAATTGGCGATGGCTCAGAAAGAAAGGCATTAAAACAACTCTGTCAGTCATTAGGCTTAGATAATCAGGTCACTTTCTGGGGTAAGCTTGCCAACCAGCAATTGCCCGACTATTACGCCGCCGCCGATATTTTTATTGCCCCTTCTATCACGGATGCATCAGGAGACACCGAAGGTCAGGGCGTTACTTTAGTAGAAGCAATGGCCAGTGGCACGGCAATTATAAGCACTACTACCGGCGGCATTAGTGAGGTGATTGAGCATCAGCATAGCGGAATATTGGTTACTCCCCAGGCACCATTAGAACTTAAATCTGCAATGCTGCAACTTTTAGAAGATAAAAATCTGCGTAAAAAAATGGCTGAACAAGGAAAAAAATCTGCACAAAAGTATGCCTGGTCACGGGTGGGGGCTAGCTTTCAGGCTCTTTATAATCAGGTAAGGATAGACAGTTAGATTTCTTACTTCTGATTTTTTGCTGGGCACTGTGCAAGAAACACCAGATGACCAGAAAACTGAATTTTCAAGAAATTACGCTACCCGTTACAGATGGGCTTATTGCAATGCTTGCAAAACGTCACTTAGTTCCTGTCTTAACAATTAATACACATTTTGATCATTTGTCAGTAATTGTTATTAATCTAGCAATCGACAAGCACCACAAACTGTAGAGTTCACTTTTAGTTTTTCCTGCACACACTGCAGATTATTTCATTAGGTACCAAACAATCTCGATAACTCATTAATTCTCTGCTCATCAGGCAGGTCACTATACACCCCACTCATACCCTGCTCTTGCTGCATACCCCGGACAAATAGGTAGCGCACCCCACCAAAATGCTCGGAAAATTGATAACCGGGTAGTCGGGTTTTTAAATATTGGTGTAGTACAACGCCATACAACCAGTATTGCAAGCCGTAATTATGCTCGCGCATTGCTTGCGTTAAGGTCTCTGGCTGGTAATCGCTCAAGGCATTACTTTTATAATCCAGCACATAGTAGCGGTCTTTATATACGAAAATCAGATCAATAAAACCGGTTAAATAGCCCTGCATTTGCTTGCTTGATAAGGATTGAAAAGCAGGGCTGTCTTGCAATATAAAGTTAATTTCTTCAGTGGCGAATTCAGACAGGCTTAAATAAAAAGGCATTTCCTTTAAACAGTATTGTTCATTAATATTAGCCAGGTAAAAATCGGTGTCGTTTGCACATAACGGGGTCGTTACAGTTTGATAGAGCAGTTCATTCAGAATATCCGGCATATCGATTTTTAAACCATAGCGCTGACAGCTAGCATCACGCTGTTGATTAATTTCTGCTCGTTCAGCCAGTGTCGTAAAGCTTATATTTTCCAGCAAATCATGGATAACATTTCCAGTATGTGTGCCTTTTGCTAATGCCAGAGGCACATGCTCAGATGCTATCGTAGCATTGATTTCTTCAGCCTTATCTAATGGTAACTCAACGGCTTCATACTGGCTTAAATAAGACAATGCGGTGTAACTACTCATTTGCCAGTTACTGTACAAATGCCGCTTTTGTGCAGGTATAGTTAAATCAGCCGCTAGCTCAATTCCCCGGTAAACTCCCTGTAATTCATTCCCGGTTTCCAGTAACTGGTAGGCAAAGCTATCGCGATAGTCGGCTTCTAGTTGCTGTAAAATTTCCTGCTGCTGGATAAATCCAATATCATTATGCCCATATAACAAATAAGCCAGTGCAGACTGATTGGGTTTCTTAGCTGAACGGCCATCCAGCCAGGTAACATAGCAGCGATATTTAGCACGGGTCAACGCGACATAGAGTATCCGCAAATCTTCGGCTAATTCTTCTTTTAGTGCCAATTCCCGGTGTTTCTCAAACTGTTCCGAGCCTAGATCAACCAACATTTCATCTTCTGTATGGCAAGTGATTGTCAGCTTTTCTTTTGCCAGGAAATCCAGGCGATCCCATAAATAAGGGCAAAAGACTATCGGATATTCCAGTCCCTTGGAACGATGCATAGTAACAATTTTGACCGCATCCGCGTCGCTTTCCAGGCGTAACTGTTGTTCATCACTGGTATTTTCCGCAGTAATTACAGCACGCAGCCAATCGATTGTTTTATGCATGCCTAAATGATCATCCAGGCTGGCTTGCTGTACTAGTTCCAGTAAGTGATGTAGATTGGTAATTTGCCTTTCGCCATATTGAGTCTGGGTCAGGTGTACGCGTATATTTTCCTGGCTTAAAAAATGTAACATCATCGCCATAAAGCCTTTTTTCTGCCATAGCTCATGGTAATCCTGAAACCGCCCTAGCCAGACACCCAACTGTACTTCATCATTCAGAATTTGATAAAGCTGCTGCCCGTCCAGGGCAAACCAGGACAGGCTTAAAGCCTGCTTTAACAAGCTTATATCACCCGGTTGTGCCAGGGCTTGCATCAATTTATGTAAAGCATATGCTTCAGTGCTGGCAAACACTGAATCCGTACTGTTGAGTACCACCGGAATTCCAGCTTGCTGCAATACATCTTGATATAAGACTGCCTGTTTATTAGTACGCACCAGAATGGCAATATCACTGGCTTGTAACTCCCGCGTTACTTTATCGCTACGTAAACTGACAGCTCCATTCAGTAAGTTTAAAATTTCATTGGTCACGGCTATTTTTATTTCTTCAGCCGCCTTGCCATTGCTCCAGTAACCGCTACTGCTATCACTTTCTGCTAACTGCCATAAGGCTAATGGTGCGAGGGGCTGATCATCCTGAACCAGAGTTCCCTGCGCTGCATCCAGAGCTGGCTGAACCGGATTAAATTTCAGCCCTGCAAAGACAAAAGGGTTATCACACTGACTAAACACCTGATTAATCGCCTGCACTAAATCAGGATGCGAACGCCAGTTTTGCCCTAGAGTATAATGATGTTGTGCTTGCTGCTTAGCCTGTAAATAGGTATGAATATCCGCACCGCGAAATTTATAAATCGCCTGTTTTGGATCGCCTATCAAGTATAAATATTGTTCGGGAGCAGCAAATAAATGCGAGAAAATATGCCACTGGTTCTGATCAGTATCCTGAAATTCATCAATTAAAGCTACCCGGTACTGCTCGCTAATCGCTGCCACTAATAACTCACCTCCCGTATTTGATAAGGCCTCTGCGGTACGGATAATCAAGCTATCATGAGACATGATATTGAGTTGTTGCAAGCGCGTATCCAGGTTTTGTTGCAGCTCTTCTGCCAATGCGCGACGTAATAGCAAGCTGACTTTTTGGCTATAGACCCACAAAGCATCGAAGGCGCTACTATCAAAATCCAGTTGATCTTTATATTTAACGCGTATTTGATTGGCTAAATTTTCACTGCTTAATAAGCTGAATCCGGCTTCACTCGGGCTAGGGCAATTAAAATTCCCATCTCCCTCAGACGTTGCTTCAAGCCAGTGTCTTAAGCCTTTATAGTCCTCTGGAAAACTTTCTGTCAGTCGCTTTTTAAAATATCCCGCATCTACCGCTTTCAGGATAGAGTCAGCCTGTTGACCCAGAGATTTTTTTGCCTCCAGTGCCTGCTTTTTGAGTGTTCGTAATAAACCGCTTAAATCTTCAGGCTCAGGGTAGATCGTTAATGTGGGAGGATAAGAGCCCAGACTGGCTAATAAATCATCAGGGGTGGTGTATTGATGACATAACAATGAAACCTCCCAGGCATCGCGTGGATAAATCTGATTACGCCAGAAATCTTCCACCATTTGCTGGCGCACGGCATGGGTCTCATCACTAAGCTCCACATCAAACATCTGCCCACTCTCTAATGCATGTTCTTTGAGTAAGCGCTGGCAAAAGCCATGAATAGTGAAAATTCCTGCCTGGTCGATACTTAACAAAGCATTATTTAAGCGCTGTATAGCAAGTTTCTCATTTATTTCGGGATTTTCTAGTAGCGCCTCAGCCCATGCACTCATACTCGCATCGGGTTCCACTAGGGACTGTCTAGTTAAAAACTGTTTTGCTTCCACTAAACGCGCACGCACCCGTTCTTTTAATTCCTTGGTCGCCGCTTTGGTAAATGTCACTATTAAAAGCTGATCAATTGCGTAATTCTGCTCCACGACAAAGCGCAAGGCAAGCATGGCAATAGCATAAGTCTTGCCCGTTCCAGCGCTGGCTTCTAATAAGTTAATCCCCGGTTTCAACTCGGTAGTTATGGGCTTAAAGTCCTGTTTATCCGTTTGCATAGATGCTCTCATTGGCTTAATAACTTGTGCAGGGGAGTGACCAAAGTAACTCCCTTCAAGACTAAAGCGAAACTGGCATCGCCCTATGTACTCAATGTTTTACCAGGCATCAGGTACCACAGAACAAATGCCACTAAAAATAAAGCGGAGATTTCCCCCACAATCATCTGTTCGTATTTGGGTTGTCGCGGCATCCATCCCTAGTCCGACGGCCATACCCACATCATCATTATATAGATACCTGCAATAAAGATGATACAAAATACAATCAATGAAACTTTTAAATACTTCAATTTTTCTTCTTGTTTCATGAGATGTATCCTCTCGTAGTTTAGGGTTGCTAACAGCTGTTACAGTTAAGCCACTACTTGTTGTATCCTGAATTGCCATGCCTACTCTGAAAACTCATCACCCAAAGGAATACCGATAAGATTATTGGTTAAGTTACTAAACGTTTTAATGCGGGTGAAAACTCTGCGATAACCGCGAATACATTTGGCACAAAACCAAGCGGATCCTTCACTCTTGTCAATAAGGTATTTGCAGGGGAAATTGCATTTTCTGGTGTATAAATTTTAAATATTTTCATTAGTAGACCTCATCTCTGGAATTAATGACGTAAATAATATTCTTTCGTTGGAAAAATTATAAGAAGAAGTTCGGTTAAAAATAGTCCAGATAAGTTAGTCTCTAACTACACGAAATGAAATTACAAACTACACTTTTTTAGGGAGCTGTTTATGCAATATGGTCAATTTTATCCCATAGCCAAAGCAACTGAAATCATAGGTAAAAAGTAGACTTTGCATATCATTCGCGAACTATTGATGGGCGGATTACGCTTCAATAAATTACAGCGAGGCTTGAGCCCTACTTCCCCAACCGTTCTGTCAAAACGTCTGGAATCATTACCCGAACAGGATCTAGTATTGAAAAAAAAGATTCTAGGGCAAAAAGGCAATGAAGTGGATCTTTGTGTTAAAGATCCGGAAAAAGATATTGATGTTTACTTCACATCAACGGTTAAAACACTGGTTGATATCTGGATGGGAGATAGCTCTTATAAACAAGCAGTAAAACAAGGAAATTTAAAGTTAATTAGCGATAAAAACCTCACGCAAAATATGAGCGCGTGGTTGAGTAATAGTATATTCACTGACCTTCCTGCTGCCAGTGAGATATAAGTTAGCATTACAGCCTGTGTCTTTAGAGGTTTTTCACTCTGATATCACAAAAGTCAGACTCGCTAGGTTCTCATCATTTACATTAATTTTTCCCTGCCGCATCAACCCACAGGCGAACGCATAGTAACGAACTCTTCGGCAGCGGTTGGATGTATTCCAATAGTTGAATCAAATACCGCTTTAGTCGCACCCGCGCGTATGGCAATCGCCATCCCCTGAATAATTTCACCCGCATCAGGGCCAACCATATGAATACCTAAGACTTGATCAGTACTGCGTCTAACGATCATTTTCATCAGGGTTTTCTCATCTAAACCCGAAAGTGTATGCTTCATCGGAGTAAAGACAGATTTATAAATATCGATATCTGTATAGCGACTCCTTGCTTCCGCTTCACTTAGCCCCACCGTACCCACATTAGGTTGACTAAAAACAGCCGTGGGAATATTGTCATAATCAACCGTTGTCGGTGTATCCGTATAGAGCTGATTGACCAGTGCCATCGCTTCGGCTGTCGCTACAGGCGTTAAATTTAAACGATCGGTAACATCACCCAGTGCGTAGATCGAAGAGACATTAGTTTGATAGTGCTCATTGACTTTTATTGCGCCACTTTGATCTAACGCTACACCTACAGCATCCAGACCTAGGCCGGAAGTATTCGAGGACCTGCCTGTAGCGTATAAAAACAAATCAGATTGTAACGACTGGCCTGCGTCAGTCTGTGCAATAAAACCGTTGTCATTTTTTTCTATGGCATTGATCTGGGTATTAAATAAAATATTAATCCCTTTTTTCTGCATTTCTATGGCGACAAATTCACGGATATCTTCATCAAAACCGCGTAGTATTTTATCTCCTCTATAGCACAACGTAGTTTCAACACCCAGACCATGCATAATTCCGGCAAATTCCACCGCAATATAGCCACCCCCGACTATCATCAGCCGTTTAGGCAATTCCTGTAAAGCAAACATTTCATTAGAAGTGGCCACATGCTCTTTACCCGGAAAATCAGGCACCGAAGGCCAGCCGCCCGTCGCGACCAGAATACGCTCACAGCTAATGATCTGTCCCACTACGCTAATCGTGTGTGCATCTATGACAGACGCCTGACCCTCAAATAATCTCGCGCCCGAATTCTTTATCAGGCCATCATAAATACCTTGTAAGCGTTTTATTTCCTGATTTTTCTGCGCCATTAAATGTGACCAGTCAAATTCTGGTTTAATACCCGTCCAGCCAAAGCCAGCAGATGCGCTAAAATCCTCATGAAAATGCGAGGCATAAACAAACAGCTTTTTGGGAACACAGCCTACATTAACGCAAGTTCCACCTAGATAGCGGTCTTCAGCAATAGCTACCCGCACACCTAGTCCGGCTGCCATACGTGCAGCACGTACGCCACCGGATCCTGCACCAATCACAAACAAATCGTAATCATATTGAGTCATTTGTATTCTCCTTGTTTTTTAAAAATGGTCAGGAAAAAATCTTCCAGACCTATGCAATGTCTAGCTTTACTGTCAATAGTTCAGCATGGTGCCTGCATCGGTTGCTATATCCAATCTTGCCCAGCATCGATTTGCCTCATCGCGGGGTGTTATATTGCACGCCTTTTCTGTTACCAGTTTTTTGGGTGTCAGAAAGGTACAATTTATTCCCTAATCGTTCGGAAAGAAGCACGTTCCTGTCATTAAAAAACTTTTGATTATCACGAAATCAGAGAGTGGGGCTAGAGGTATGATTTTCCCTTTGTATCGAAGAATTCCTCTCAAAAATAGAACGAACCCCTGTACGTTACAAAATAACCTGGCTATTGTTAGCGCATTTTTCATGCTAGAAAAGATCCTCATGCCTGGGAAAGCATAGGTAACACTACCTGTATTGCTTTTAATCAATCTGATTATATGGGTAAGATCAAGCATAAGCTACTACACAAAAAAATAGCCCGGTTTTAAATAAACCGAGCTATTAATTTAGATTCCAAGCAAGCTTTGTATTACCAGCCTGACGGATAAATCAGATTAAGTTGAATACGCTGAATTTATTCACCAGACGCTTTTTCAGGTGAGATCATGTCGCCACAGCTACCTTCCTTTCCTTTCATCATGTCGCCGCAAGATCCTTCCATGCCTTTTTCCATTTCGCTATCTTGCATCATGCCTCCACACATGCCTTCGCCGCATTTACCTTCCTTGTCTTTACCCATTTCCATTCCCTGCGTGGGCTCAGCTGAGGTTTTTTTGTTACCCCAGCCAGTTGAGCTTACAGCGTAACCTTTATTTTTTGTCTGTTTGGATGCGGCCTTTTCCTGCATATCGCCACAGGCACCCTCTTTGCCTTTCATCATCGCGCCACAGGAATTTTCAAAGCCTTTTTTCATTTTGCCATTGTCCATCATACTGCCGCATGAACCTTCACCACAAGCCGCTTCTTTCTGCTTGTCCATTTTCATTTTAGAGCCGCATTTCATCTCGCCGGCTTTATCTGACTGTGCAAGTTGCATATAACCGCTACTAAGCTCGTTCATGGCAAATGGGTTAATTTCTGCATTAACGGCATTTGCTGCGAAAGTTGAAGCAACTGCTGAACCGATAGTTGTTAAAGTTAATGTTGTTTTTTTCATGTCATCCTCGATATTTTAAAGATTAGTTAATGTGTATTGATATGTTAGCCATTGGCAATAAGCTGTTGCATGGCTATGCCCATATTGGAAGGCGAGTTGACCACTTCCACGCCTGCCGCTTTTAACGCGGCAACCTTACCTTCTGCTGTACCTTTACCACCGGTGACTATAGCTCCGGCGTGGCCCATGCGCTTACCAGCAGGGGCAGTTAAGCCGGTAATATAGCCAACCACTGGTTTAGTCACATGCTTTTTAATATATTCAGCAGCCTCTTCTTCTTCACTGCCACCGATTTCACCCACCATAATAATACCCTGAGTCTGTTCATCGGCCTGAAAGCGGCTAATGACATCAATAAAGTTCATGCCGTGGATTGGGTCGCCCCCAATACCTACACAGGTGCTTTGCCCCAGCCCCTGATTGGTAGTTTGGTGAACTGCTTCATAGGTTAATGTCCCGGAGCGAGAAACAATGCCAATACCGCCAGGCATGTGAATACTACCCGGCATAATACCTATTTTACAGGCTTCAGGGGTAATGATACCCGGACAGTTGGGTCCAATCAGCAGCGCATCAGTTTCCGCCATCGCCGCTTTAACGCGCAACATATGTAATACCGGAATCCCTTCTGTAATACAGATAATAAGCTTAATGCCGGCGTCAACTGCTTCTAAAATTGCATCGGCAGCAAAAAAGGGTGGCACATAAATAACACTTGCATCGGCCTGGGTAACAGTATATGCCTGCCTCACGGTATTGTACACCGGCAAACCTAAATGGTCGGAGCCACCTCGTCCTGGGGTTACGCCGGCAACAAGCTTGGTGCCATAAGCCAAAGCCTGACGGGCATGAAAAGTACCTTGTTTACCGGTAAACCCCTGGCAAATGACTTTAGTGTTCTGGTCAACTAAGATACTCATAGCCGTGCTCCTGCAAGGCTAACAGCTTGTTCGGCGGCATGATCCAGGTTATCAGCAGCAATGATGTTAGGCGCCACACCTTGTAATAGTGCACGGCCTTCTTCGGCGTGAGTTCCTTCCAGCCGGACGATAACAGGCAAGTCTGTTTGTATTTGTTTTAGTGCGTCGAGAATGCCTTGTGCAATCACATCGCAATGCACAATTCCGCCAAATATATTAACCAACACTGCCTGTACATTTTTGTCTGAGACTATCAGCTTAAAAGCCTCGGTGACTTTTTCTGTGGTCGTTCCACCCCCGACATCCAGGAAGTTAGCAGGCGTTCCGCCTTTCAGTTTGACCAGGTCCATAGTCGCCATCGCGAGCCCTGCGCCATTAACCATACAGCCAATATTGCCATTCAAGGTAATATAGCTCAGGTCAAATTGCTTGGCCTTATTTTCTTTTTCATCTTCTTGTTCCGTATCACGCAAAGCAATGATGTCTTTATGCAGCGCCAGCGCATTATCATCAAAGTTAATTTTTGCATCCAGTGCAACAATACTATCGTCTGCTATTTCTACCAATGGATTAATTTCTATCTGGCTGGCATCTTTATCGACTAATAGATTAATCATCCCTGACATGACATCATGTAAGGCTTTGATTTGCTCGCCTTGCAAGGAGAGAGCAAAGGCTATTTCCCGGCACTGATAAAACTGGAGCCCAGCGGCGGGATGAATAAATACGCTGATGATTTTTTCAGGACTTTCTTCGGCAACCGCTTCGATATCCATTCCACCAGCGGCAGAAGCAATAAAGCAGAGTTTTTCCTCATGTCGATCTACCAGTAAGCTCAAATAAAATTCGCGTTTAATCGGAGAGGTTTTTTCAACTAAAACTGAATTAATCGGTAGACCTGTTGCATCGGTTTGCTTTGTTACCAGACGTTGCCCCAGCATAGCTGCCGTATACTGGCTTGCCTCTTCAGCCGTTTTTGCAATTTTAACACCGCCTACCTTGCCACGCCCACCCGCATGAACCTGAGCTTTTATTGCCCAACTATCACCTGCTAAAGTTTGTGCCGCAACCACTGCATCTGCTGCAGTAGTAACGACCATACTTTCGGGTACTGGTATCAGGTAATCCCTAAATAATTGTTTAGCCTGAAATTCATGAATATTCATGGTGAACCTTATCTGAGTACATTAAGAATCTAGTAAAAGCTTTGCAGTATATATGCTGGCCATTAATATTTCAGTATTAATTAATAAGAAAAACAGCAATATCCTAATAATTATTTTTTCCTAACTCTAGTCTAGCAATATTTTTTCTTAAACGGGGAGTCGCTATTTTTGCGAAAGCTTGTTTTGGGCTTAAAAGAGCAATAGCATTCTACGCGATTACAATTTTCGTCTATACTCCCGGTATTCAGGGATCCAGAAATTAGCCTGAATTTTTTGCTCTAGTTGTTCCTTTGTGGCTGCTGGCGCCACGCCTTCTTCTATAGCTTGCAGGCCGACTGCCAGGGCAATAGTCAGACTCACTTCTCTTAACTGATTTAATCCCGGCAACAACTCTTTGCCAGTGCCATTTACCAAAGGTGAACATTCCGCCAGGGCTTCACTGGCATGCATAAACATTTTTTTAGTAACGCGGCTTGCCTGGCTGGCAATAACGCCTAAGCCCACACCAGGAAATATATAGCTGTTATTACATTGGTCTATAGCATAATGTGTTCCCTGATATTCAACAGGGGCAAAAGGACTGCCCGTTGCGACTATAGCATTCCCTTCGGTCCAGCGAATAATATCCTCAGGTATCGCTTCAACATGTGAGGTTGGGTTGGAAAGTGGTAATACGATCGGCTTGTTGCAGTTTGCGTACATGGTTTTAATGATGGACTCAGTCATTAAACCCGCTTGCCCTGATACTCCGATCAATATTGTTGCCTTGGATTCACGCACGACATCTAATAAGCTAATAGCACCTTCATTACTACTCCAAGCAGAGATTTCTTTAGGATCTTTGGCAAATTTTCGCTGAAAATCAAGCAACTGATCCATGTCTGAGCTTAACAATCCATGATGGGTAAACAGATGCACTCGACTTAGCGCCTGTTGTTCACTTAAGCCATGCTTAATCATATGTGCGACTAGCTGTTCTGCAATGCCACAACCTGCAGACCCACCACCAATAAAAACCACACGTTGATCTGTGATACTGCAATTATTAGCATGGCAGGCGGCCAGTAAAGTGCCTACTGTTACTGCAGCGGTACCCTGAATATCATCATTAAAACAGCAGATTTCATGCTGGTATTTTTTTAATAATGGCGTAGCATTTTCCTGTGCAAAGTCTTCAAACTGTAACAAAACTCCAGGCCAGCGTGCTTTAACTCCCTGAATAAATAAATCAACAAAGTTGAAATACTCTTCTCCCCTTATGCGCTCATGTCGCCAGCCCATATACATCGGATCATCTAATAGCTCTTTATTATTAGTGCCTACGTCCAGGGTTATTGGCAAAGTATAGGCGGGACTGATACCACCACAGCCAGAATAAAGTGCCAGTTTACCTATGGGTATGCCCATGCCACCGATGCCTTGGTCGCCTAAGCCCAAGATGCGCTCACTATCAGTAACAACAATCACTTTGACATTGTCTTTGGCCAGGTTTCTAAGCATGACCGACATTTTATCCCGGTCGGGATAAGAGAGAAATAAACCTCTTTTACACCGATAAATACGTGAAAATTGCTGACATGCCTGACCGACTGTCGGGGTATAAATTATGGGCATCATTTCTTCAAGATGCTTGCTTAGCAAATTAAAATAAAGCGTTTCGTTGGCATCTTGAATTGTACGCAGAAAGATATGTTTGTTCAGGTCATTTCTAAGATGGGAAAACTGATGATATGCTCTATTGCCCTGCTCTTCTATAGTCTCAATTGCGGTGGGTAATAAACCATCCAGGTTGAATTCCTGCCGCTCCGATGCAGTGAACGCCGAGCCTTTGTTGAGTAATGCTGTCTCTAATAAAACAGAGCTTGCATAGGATGTGTATAAGGGCCGTTTTTTAGTTTTTACCATCGTGTTTATCAGTTTTTGTGATCTGTAATTACCAGCAATCTCTATAATATTAGTCTGAACAAGAAGTTGAGTGTGGCTTTAGCCTGAATTGCTGGTATATCAGCGAGCTTATATTGGGCGATCAGGATTTTTTATTAAGCGTATTATAAAAGTTTGCTCTGATATAAACTAGTGCGAGCCGTCTCCAATACGAAATGAGTCTGAAAATAGTGTCGTATCCCCATATAAAATGTATCTTAGCTGACAAATTCATCCAATCTATTCATGATATAGCCGAAAAGTTTAGTTCTTTCACTTTAATAGCTCATCCAAAGTTAAATCGTAACTGGATGAAAAGGTTTCTAAGAAATAAGCCACTTCGGGTAGATTGGTAATCGCTTTTAATCTTGTCTCAACATCTTTTTCCGCGATAGAAAATTCTTGATTACCCGCAGCGAGTTCCATTTTGCATTTTAAATAAGCGGAAATAGTATCCGCCGCTTTAATAATCACTTTGTGCTCTTGAGGTAAGCTCTCTTCAATCATATAAGGCCGATAATCCTCTTTAAGCTCTTCGGGTAGCAAGTTTAATAGTTCATGTTCCGCTTGCTTCTCAATGGACTTATACGCTTTGGTAATTTCAGGCGAATGATATTTAATCGGTGAAGGCATATCCCCCGTTAACACCTCACTGCAATCATGATACAAGGCAGCAACAGCAATCGCATTAACATCCAGATCACCCTCAAAATAACGATTTTTAATTAAGGCTAAAGCATGGGCAATAACCGAGACTTCCCAGCTATGCTCCATCACATTTTCAGCAACGGCATTACGTTTTAATCCCCAGCGTTGTAGCCAACGGATTTTACTGATGTAGGCGAAAAAATGACTTTTCATAAATGTTATCCTGTTCTAATTAAAGAAAATATTCAAGTTCATCCTTATAAGGAAGTGCCGGCTCATAAAGCTGATGATAACCTTTGCCTACAGCCCCTCTAAATTGTATTAATGTGGGAGGTTTTGAGCCTATTGATAAAATATGATCGATAGAAATTCCTGAGTAAGGATCAATATATATGATTTCTTTTATACCCAATTGATAAGCTTTTTTTGCACATAATTCACAAAGGCTTGCTGTGGTGAATAGCTTTCCGTCTTCAATTGCTTGTCCACCGTATTTTACTATTTGTAAAATAGGCATTTTCTTCTGCATGAAGTGAGCGCGAGTGAACTTAGTTTTTCTCTTTTGGCTCAATTGTATTTTTCAAATCTTGAAAACAGTAGCCTAGATTTCTTCCGCCTAAGTCTTCATCTTTATTTTCAATTTTAATAAGAATATTTTTAAATTTAATTTCTGCAACAGTTCTAAATTTCGTGTTATTTCGCTCATACTCACTGTAAACAACAGAATCAAAACTATTAAGAAGGCCTTAATGAAAATGGAGCCTGGCCTTCAGGAACATCGTTCCACCCAATTACTTTCACTGAATAATTAGAATCGGTAATGGCTGTCCCAACTTGTCGAGAAATACATCCTGAGTTTGTTTTTGCTGTGTACGCAAATTGCATAACGCGTTCCATTGGTGTTGGTGAGATCAAGCCTGGATGTAGCATCAAAGAAAAACACCAGGCAAGCTAAGGTCGAAGAACATTATGATGATTAATTTCATTTCTAGGGTTGAATAGATGAATGCCTGAGACCTCAATACACTTTTTTACATTTTGACCCATAAATTCTTTATGTTCAATTTTATCTATTTGATCAACAGTAAATTTACGGGTGTTTTTCAAATATTTACTTCTATCCTTAGATAAGGCATTAATTATTACAAGATAAAATACAGAATATCTATCTCTAAAAAATCTGGCAGCATATGGGTTTCTGATTGCATCAACTACAATAAATACATATACCACCCCAAAACATCGTCACTTTGCTATTTATGGTAGCAAAGTGACGATGTTATCCTTTAAAAGGATTATCAATAAGAGCGCTTAATCTTTTTAATTTCTTATCAACAATACTTTTTTAATAACCCCCAGCCTAATATTTCAACATTCAAGGTTCAGCTTATGGGGCATCCCACACAACCCCTGCACTTGGTAGTCAGTGCTGGATTAGCCGCACTTACTCTCGCCACAATTCAGACAAGTCATGCAACCATCCATCAGAACTAATGCCTTAGTCTGGCACTTGGTACATAATTGCGCCTGCTCAGGAAAATTATCACTTTCATCAGCTTGTTCGCCATGCTTGGCTTCAAACTCTTTGCGTTTTTCGGCAAGGAATTGCTTCTGGTGCGCTTCCAGCTCTATGTCTTTTAACATGCCGATCTGCTTCATATGTTGCTCGATCGCATGGCCGATTTCGGCGACCAGAGAAGGCATATAGACACCGCCTTTTTTGAAATAACCACCTTTAGGGTCAAATACGGCTTTTAGTTCTTCGACCATAAAGGTGATATCGCCACCTTTACGGAAGACCGCTGATATAACTCGGGTTAATGCCAGCACCCACTGAAAGTGTTCCATATTTTTGGAGTTAATAAACACTTCATAGGGGCGGCGTTCTTCATACTCGGTACCCATATTCAGAATCATGTCATTAACAGTTATGTAAAGCGCATGTTCAGATTGTGGGGTTTTGATTTTGTAGGTTGAACCAAATAACATTTCCGGGCGCAAGACATGCTCATCCATACTGATAACATCAGTCGTTTCTTTCTCTTTTACGGCTGCTTGCTGCTCTTCCTTAGTGACAACTTTGAAGCCGACAATTTTTTTATCTATTTTTATGCTCATTGTATTTTCCGCCTTAGAATTTTCCGTAATAGCCTTCTTTTAAGGCATCAAACAAGTTAGCTGCACTGTGCATTTCACCGTCATATTCAATTTCCTCATTACCTTTTAATTCCAGCACATGACCATCTTCCAGAGTAAATTGATAGGTAGTATTTTCCAGGTCGGATTCTTTAACCAGCACACCCTGAAAAGCTTCGGGGTTAAAGCGGAAAGTGGTGCAGCCCTTTAGACCCTGCTCATAAGCGTACATGTAGATATCCTTAAAGTCTTCATAAGGGTAATCGGTAGGAACATTGGCCGTTTTGGAAATTGATGAATCAATCCATACCTGTGCAGCCGCTTGAACATCGACGTGTTGCTTAGGCGTAATAGCATCGGCAGTAATAAAATTATCAGGGAGCTGTTCATTAGCCTGTTCGCTATAGGGCATGGCTTTATCATTTACCAGTGCACGGTAGGCGAGTAATTCAAAGGAGAATACATCGACTTTTTCTTTACTTTTTTTACCTTCGCGAATGACATTGCGTGAATAATGATGTGCAAAGCTAGGTTCGATCCCGTTACTGGCATTATTTGCCAATGACAATGAAATTGTTCCGGTTGGAGCGATAGAGCTATGATGGGTGAATCGTGCACCGTGCTCTGCTAATGCAGCAACTAGCTCGGGCTCTTCTTGGGCAATTTGCTGCATATAACGGCTGTATTTTGCGTGTAATACTTTACCGGCGATTTCATCGTCTACTTTATAACCATCAGTGACCATTTCTGGACGTTTATGTAGCATGGATCCGGTTACCGTATAGATCTGCTCAAGAGCCGGGGCGGTACCTTTTTCTTTAGCCAGATCGAGTGCTTCTTTCCAGCCTTCTATCGCCAGGGTTTTTGTTACTTCACTGGTAAAGCCGAGTGATTCTTTATCGCCATACTTCATGCCTAGCATAGTCATTGTTGAGCCTAAGCCAAGGTAGCCCATGCCATGACGGCGCTTAGAGATAATTTCCTCGCGCTGTCGCTGCAGAGGAAGGCCATTGATCTCGACGACATTATCCAGCATACGGGTAAAAACGCGGATGGTTTTACGGAAATCGGCCCAGTTAAAAGACGCCCGCTCGGTAAATGGATTTTCGATAAACCGGGTTAGATTAATGGAGCCTAGAAGGCAGGATCCATAAGGCGGGAGCGGCTGTTCTCCACATGGGTTGGTCGCCCGAATATCTTCACAAAACCAGTTATTATTCATTTCATTGACTTTATCAATCAGAATAAATCCAGGTTCTGCATAATCGTAGGTTGAGGACATAATAATGTCCCATAGTCGACGTGCTGGTATGGTTTTGGCTATTTTACAGGCAACTAGACCGTCTGCATTTTCGACATAGCCTTCAATATGCGGCAGACCGCGCCAGATAATCAGTGTTTCATCGGTCAAATCCAGCTTATCTTCGTCCAGTTCCCTTTGCATAATGGGAAAAGACAGCGGCCAGGGATTATCCCCTTTTACTGCTTCGACAAATTCTGCCGTAATTAATAATGACAAGTTAAACTGACGCAAACGGCCGTCTTCACGTTTTGCTTTGATAAATTCAACGACATCAGGGTGGCCGATATCAAAGGTCGCCATCTGCGCACCGCGCCGACCACCAGCAGACGATACGGTAAAGCACATTTTGTCGTAGATATCCATAAATGACAATGGCCCTGAAGTATAGGCTCCTGCTCCTGAAACATAGGCATCTTTGGGTCTTAGGGTAGAAAATTCATAGCCTATCCCGCATCCTGCTTTTAAGGTAAGCCCAGCTTCATGTACCTTGCCCAGAATATCGTCCATCGAATCGACGATCGATCCGGAAACGGTGCAGTTAATTGTTGACGTCGCAGGTTTATGTTCGCGTGCACCTGCATTAGAAATAATACGCCCGGCAGGAATCACGCCCTGGCGTAATGCCCAGAGGAATTCTTTATAATATTTGGTCTGTTTGGCTTTGCCTATTTCCACACTCGATAAGGCTGTGGCAACGCGCTGGTAGGTTTCATCTATCGTGCCATCAATGGCAGTGCCTGATTTGGTTTTTAAGCGATATTTAGTATCCCATATGTCGGCAGAAGCATCCTGCAGGGGAATATCGGTAATGGCAGCCAAATCAGTGCTTAACTTTGTTGTCATATCTGTTCCTTGTCTCTGAGTGTGTTGTATCGACATACTAGCGCAGGCTTTTCTATAGGCTGGGTATTTATCAGCAGGAAAACCATGTTGCCATCATAGGCAAGAGTATGTTTTTTTGAGACTGAAGTATAACACAAGATGTAGTGCCTAATACTGAAAGTAGCTGGTTACCTTGCTTGCGAGATGAGTATCACCAGCAGTCTAAAAAATTAGACAAACAAACAGCAGTAAAAAAGCTTTAGCTTTTTTTGGAGATGGCAATAGCTAAAGCTATTGCCATTCTTATTTTCGTGCCTTTGGTGGTTAATTCAAAACTTAGGTAACCCGGAAGCGGAGCTGAAGGCCCCGCTTCCAATTTATTAGTTGTACGGTTTATTCCATCTGCGCACCCAGGCCATTTCGGAACGCTTATAAGCTAACTTTATCCGTTGGCATCCGTTTCAATATACTTCAACCATTGTTGTGCAGATTTCTTGGTCTTCCTGTAGTCCAATGCATGGATAAATGCATTTTTTGCTGACTGTAGCTGCCCCGTTTCATAATAACTAATCCCCAGTAAAGTATAAGCTTCCCCGGTTTGTTTTAAGCCACCTTTTTTAAGCGCTTTTTTAATCACTGTTATTGATGTTTGCCATAATTCCTGCTCGACATGGATGCGCCCTAGCTGCAGATATAATTCGCCTTTTGCATTTAATGCCGAAGCTTTTTCCAGAGCATTAATTGCTTTTTTATACTCTCTGGCACTGGTCCAGGCATTGGCCAGTAATTCCCAGTGTGCAGACTCTTGTTTTACATTTTTATTATCTAGTTCCTTACTTAATAACAACGCAGCCTGATAGGGTTGATTGTTATATAAAAATAAATTTGATAATTGTAAAATGTCTGACTCTGAGGTGATATAGCCTTTCGTATAAGCCAGATGTTTTATCGCCAATGCATTGGAAAATTGCTGCAATTGCTGATAAATAGAAGCTAATTGTTGCCAATAGTCTTTTTTATCAGGATATAGTGCAATCATTCTACGCAACACACCTGCCGCTGCCGAGTAATTTTCCAGTTCATAATATAAAGCCAGATTCAGTTGCAACCAGCTTTCTTTCGGCTTTTTAGAGTGCTTAATAACATGTTCAATATACGGTAATGCCTGACGGTACTGCTTTAATTGTGCGTAGGCATTGGCTAACAAAATTCTAACCTGTTTATTTTTTGTTTTGAGATGTGCCTTTAGCCAGGGATCTAAAGTATCGACTGTTTTTTGATACTGTTCCGTTGCCATGTACAACTGCCCCAGGTTAAACAAGGCTTCCTGTTGCTGCTCTTCGCTCAGCGCCTTAGTTGCCAAAGCCTGTTCCAAAAGGCGCGCGGCTTGCTTATAGTTATCTTCCAGCGCATAAACTGATGCCAGGCTGCGCAAGGTAATCGCCTGTTCATAACTATGTTTATTTACCTTAGCCAGGACTTTTTCTAGTTTCTTATGTGCTTTAGAATACTCCTGCTTGCCAATTAACTCTTCTGCTTTATTGAGCTGTTTATAGACCCACGGAGAAATAGTAATGGTCTTTCCCTCAGCATAAATAGCAGACGAGATAGCGCAAAGACTGATGCTTATCAGCGCTATTTTGAGGCTATTCCTGATTAAACTTATCATTTCTTTAGATCAAATTTTAAAATCTGTACGGCGCGCTGTTCAACTGCTTCACCGGCGACAATATGCGGCTTAAATTTCCAGCGTTTTATTGCTTTCAACGCGGCACGATTAAAGATAGAGCTCGGTTGTGAGGCGACCACTACAGCATCTTTGACTCTGCCTTCTTTAGTAATAGTGAGTTCTACTTTTACCCAACCCTCAATACGACGATTGGCTGCGCGCATAGGGTAAGTCGGTGGAATTCTAACCAAAGGAATAACATGAGTGCTGATTTGCCCCTTGCCTACCTGTAATCCAGTTAACACCGAACTCCCGAAGCTGCTATTCTGGATGGGGATATCCAGGTTGGGCATATCCATATCAGGTATATCTGTTTGCTTTACCTGGGCGCTATACACTTTTAATTTTGGCTGTACCGGTCGTTCTTTAGGTTTAGGCTTTTCAGGAACCAGACGATCTTTGCTTTGAATTTTTGTTTCACGCTTGAAGCGGATAAAGTCAACCATACGCACATCACTGGTTTTTTTTAAACTCTGCTGATTATTGCTAATCATATAGTGCATTGCCCAAAATAATGCCAATGCAATGGCGACACCAGAAAACAGCGAGAGTGCAATACGAATCACTGCGATTCCGACTCGGTTGCAATAGCTGGGTTCATAATACCTGCCAAGCGTATTTGATCAATAACCTGCACTAAAGCTTGCGTTTTAGTATCTCTATCAGCGGCAATAACCACTGAGCCCAGCGGGTTTTCCATGTGTAAGCGCGAAACATAGGCGCGCACGGCACGAAAATCGACCAGCCGCTTGTCTATCCAGACATCGCCGTTGGCTCTGATACCAACGATGATATTGCCCTGCGCTTTGCTTTCACCCGTTGAAGCTCTGGGACGATTGACCTCAATCCCCGATTCTTTAACAAAAGAAGTAGTCACAATAAAGAAAATCAACATAATAAAGACAATATCCAACATCGGGGTCATGTCTATATCAGCATTTTGATCTGCTGAGGAACGGTTAGCTCTGCGGCGCATTTTATTATCTCTCTATTACTGTAGAGCGGACTTCAGTCCGCTAATTAGAAGGGTGTAGTTATCCATATGAAATGAACAGGGCGGACCAAAGTCTGCTCTACAGTAGGTTGTTATGTTATTAATTATATTTCAATAAATCGGCCAGGTGATGTGATTCATCACTGACGTGCTCTTCTATCAGCTTACTGAAATATAAGCCGGCTATGGCAATAACCATACCTGCCATAGTCGGTATGGTCGCTTGTGAAACACCCAGCGCCATTGCTCTTGCATTACCCGTGCCGGTGACTGCCAACACATCAAAAACGTGAATCATCCCGGTTACCGTCCCCAATAAACCCAGTAAAGGACACAGGGTAATCAGTACTTTTATAATCGCAACACTACGGTTCATCTGGATGAATACGGCTGAAATTAATTCCTGCCGGATAAATAAAGCATAGGCAGAATTTTTATCTTCACGCTGCTCCCATAAATCCAGGCAATTTGCCTTAAGCAGCGGATAATTGTGTTTGAAAAAAATCAAGCGCTCGATAATCAGGCACCATAAACAGATAGCAACAATTAAAATTAGCCATAACACGTCACCGCCTGCATAGAGAAAGTTACGAATGTCTTCAAAAAATGCAAGTTGCCTAGGCATTACTTACCTGCACGACGGCTCATGATGCCGGCAGTTTGCTCATCTAAAATTTGCACTAACATCTTACTGCGCGAAACTAGCAGGCTATGCAAAAACAATAATGGAATGGCAACGCATAAGCCCAACATCGTGGTTACCAGTGCCTGAGAAATTCCATCCGCCATTAACTTCGGATCGCCGGTACCAAATAAACTGATGGATTGAAAAGTCGCGATCATACCGGTTACTGTACCGAGCAACCCTAATAAAGGCGCGACAGCAGCAAATAGCTTAATCATCGATAAGCCTTTCTCCAGAAGGGGTACTTCTCGGGTAATCGCTTCATCAAGAATAAGCTCCAAGGTTGCGGTATCTTCCAATGAACTCTGCTCAGTGGCGCTCAATACACGGCCCAAGGGATTATCATCGGAGGCTGTTTCATTCTCCATTTGCGCTCTCATTTTTTTGCCTGTGATCGCCAGAATAACCAGACGATACATGGCATAGAGAAAGCCTAGTACACCTAAAGCTAGAATAATATAACCTACGACCCCACCTTGCTGAATGCGTTCCTGAGTGTTCGGTGTTTGAATCAGCATACTCAACATAACACCACGCGTCGGATCGATAGCAATAGGCTCTTGACTTGCGTCTGAGTCACTAAAATCTGCCAGCAAATCAAGGTACCTGCTGGCTGGTTGGCGAGCCAGACTAGTGAGTATTTTTGTTTCCGGTGAATAGCGTAAATACTCTCCGTTAGCAACGGCATTAAATGCTCCGATACGGATGATTTCAGCTTCTTCTCTGTGGCCTCCAGGCGTTTGAATAGGTTGTTTAAAGCGCACAACCTTTCCTGACTCGGTCATTTCCTGCTGCAAGGTAAACCACAAGATTTCTAATTGGTCGATAGTCGGAAGCGCTTTACTTTCAACTATACCAATTAATGGCTCAGTACGATCGGGGTATTGAGCAGAAACCATTGAGTCAACTAAATCGGCTGCTAAATCACCTGCAACCTGCCGAGCAGCACCAAATAGCTCACCTAATTCGCCACTACGCTCTTTTAATTGCGCTGCAAATTTAGCCAGTACTTCTTCATTACTTTCCAATTGTAATTTTAATTGCGCGCTGAGCTTTTTTTGCTTAGCTAACTTCGCTTCAGCCGCTTGCAATAATTGCTGCTGAGTTTTCTTTTCAGCCAGAAATTCTTCTTCGCGGATGCGATTAATTTTACGTTCAAGAACTTGTCTTTGCTTAACATCCTGTAACAGTTGGTCCAAGTCATTATTCCCAGACCACGCATTGTTAGAGACTAAAACCGTCAGTATCAAACCGATAACTAATTTCATTATTTAGCCTCCTTTGCTGTTGGAACCGGTAAGGTTAATAGATCTGGAGCAGCTTCTTTACGAGCTATGCGTAATCCCTGACGGATAGAGTTACGATATTCACTGGATAATCCCTCCCAACGTTTATCGGTGTTATTCCAGTAACCTGTTTCACTGCCATCAAGGCGTTGGTAGTACAAAGCAACACGGCCAAGACGCAGAAAATCAACCGAGCTGATCTCACCCTCTAATTCTATATTGGCGCGATAGGCTTCGATGGTATTACCGTAATCATTTTCTATTTGATAGGCCTCCATAATGCGGCGAAATTTTTCGGCATTAGTGACGTCTGCCCGAGTCATCATATCCCTTAAACTGCTAACACGCAGCTTACGCTCTTCAGGCAAAAAAGGCATATCCAACTGAATAAATTGCTCCAAGCTCTTTTGCATATTCAGGATCAGCGGGACAATTTCACTCTGTGTGGTTTCGATTTGTTCTAACTGCTCCTCAAATGAGACTTTTTCAATTTCCTGTGAAGCAAGCAATGCCTGCAAATGCTCATTATAGGTCAGTAATGTCCTGGTTTGCCGAGTCACAGAACGAAATTGCTCTAACATTTTGCGCGTACGATCGTCTAAGCCATCTATGTTCTTTTGCGATTTTATGGCACTTTTCTGGATAGCACTTTCCGTCGCTATTGTTTTAGAAAGAGTATCTGCAGAGGCGCAAACAGAGCTTAGGCTGAGTACTGAAGGTATCAATAATATCAGATATTTACGGGGTGAAAAAAGCATATATAATGATTTACTTCTATTTAATAAAAATTACCAAGACTTTACCACAGCCAGCATAAAATTCAATGGGTTATATCACCTATTTAGACTTCACGCGGTCACAGATGCGGTTGTTTAGTGAGCTGATTTTTATCGAGGCAAGACGCTAAAACAAGCGCATAGCTGGCTACGCAACTGCTTCAGCAACACAGCTCTCGGCAAAAACTCAGCCGTGGCCGCGCGAAATATATGCTTGTAAAAATCTACAGCATGGTCTGATATGGCCAGACTGGCATGCTGTAGATCCTGTGGCTTTAGTGATTTATAAGGAGTCGCTGATAGTGCGATTATAAAAAGGCCAGGTTTTGACGTGTAAATATTTTCTGATAGGTGTTTTAATCACCGAGACACACAAGACGATAGAAAATAAACACCAGACTGCCGCAAATTCATTCGGATCATCGGTGGTTACATCTGAAATCCAGGGACCGACCACATAATGAAAAGCAACAAAGCGCCATGAGCCGTAAATCACTGGCATAACAAAGGAGGCTAAAATGTAGACGAACACATGCATACCCCATTCATAACCCGGGAACCAGGAGACTGGAGGAGACATAAGTCCGTTTAATGGCATTTGCCAGGCGATATGCCAGGCGCCCGAAACGGAACATATTTGCTCCCCGCAAAAACCTTCTGTACCAATAATACACAAACCTGCCCAGGCAAATGGATACATTTTAACGATCATGGCTACGGCGGCTACTGCACATAAAGTATAAACAGTGGTTCTTATTTTTAATTTGACGCTTTCGGGAATAAAGTACATCGCCACCATATTGACAAAAAACGGCTGAAAGGCGACATGCAGATAGCCAAACAGCGTGAGCACCTGATTCATCGGGGAGCTACATTCATCGATATAGACATAGGTTGCGGCCTGCAATAGCTCCATCAACGCGAAATAAGTTAATGGGATCCATAATTCTTTTGACTCCCCTTTTACTGCAATATATGCAGCTGTTCCTAACCCGACAGCTGCCAAAACACCCGATGCTTCTCCACTCCAGCACATAAACTAATCCTCTATTTGTTACACCCTGAAACCATTGCCTCAGGTTTTATTGTTATTAAAAAAAGCTAGCAATTATACCTTATCTTAACTTGATATAACCTATTAATATTGCGCCTATAAATGACGCCTCAGGCATTATCAGTGCCTGACATTTTACACAGAGGCATTAAAGACAAACCACTGTGATATTAGTCTTGGAAAGATGATCAGCATTGAAAACTGTCATACAATTGAGCTTATTTATATGCAACTTGAAAATTTATACTAAAATACATCTTTTATTTTTTAGATAGCACAAAGGATTAAGCACAAGCTATGTCAGAAACCAGTTCCAGCGATAGCCTTATCGCCATACAACATTTAAAAGCCTATATTGGCGAGCACATTATTGGTCAGGATGTTTTAGTCGAGCGCATGTTAATTGCCTTGCTTGCCGATGGGCATATATTAGTCGAGGGCGCTCCAGGGCTAGCTAAGACTCGCGCGATAAATGCGCTGAGTAAAGGCATACAAGCCGACTTTCATCGTGTGCAATTTACTCCGGATTTATTACCTGCCGATTTAACCGGTACCGAAATTTATCGCCCCGAACTAGGTAACTTTGAATTTCAAAAAGGGCCTTTATTTCACAACCTGGTATTAGCCGATGAAATTAACCGTTCACCTGCAAAAGTACAGGCTGCCCTATTAGAAGCCATGGCTGAGCGGCAAATTACAGTTGGCGGTGAAACCTACCCCCTACCCCCTCTTTTTTTGGTTATGGCGACCCAAAACCCGATTGAGCAAGAAGGAACTTATCCATTACCCGAAGCGCAATTAGACCGCTTTTTACTGCATGTAAAAATTGACTACCCGCAAGCTGAACATGAAAAGCTAATATTACATCTGGCCCGTAATGAAGCAATGCAGCTAGGCCAATCAACCCAACAAGCAACTCAAGCGATCAGCCAGGAAAGCCTTTTTGCTGCGCGTCAGGAAGTACTGAATATTTATATGGCGGATAACCTCGAAGATTATTTGCTGCAAATTATTCTTGCCACCCGCAATCCGGCACCCTACGGAGAAGATTTAGCCAGCTGGGTACAATATGGTGCCAGCCCGCGTGCCAGTATTGCACTAGATCGTTGCGCCCGCGCCAAAGCCTGGTTAAACGGCAAAGATTTTGTTGCTCCTGAAGATATCCAGGATATGGCCTTTGATATTTTGCGACATAGGGTGATTTTATCTTATGAAGCCGAAGCAGAGGGCATTAACAGTGATGATTTTATTCAGCAATTAATCGCCAGAATTGCAGTCCCTTAATGGAAAAGCATAACAGTGAATTAGTTAGCGTGAGCCTGGACATGCTAATCAAACTTGCCAAACCCGCCGCTTCATTAAAACTGTTTCGTTCACGTATACGCGCCTCACATAGTGGCGGCTATGTATCACGCACCAAAGGCCGGGGCATGGAATTTGACGAAGTGCGCATGTACCAGCCAGGTGATGATATTAGGAGTATCGATTGGCGAGTGACTGCACGAACGGGCAAAACTCACACTAAACTGTTTCGTGAGGAACGTGAACGCCCAGTCTTTATCTCTGTCGATTATCGTGCCTCTATGCAGTTTGCAACACGCGGTGTATTTAAATCAGTGCAGGCAGCAAAGCTAGCAGGATTACTGGCCTGGATTGCAGAGCGGCATGGCGACCGGATCGGTGGTCAGATCTTTACTGATACTGCCTGCCGGGAATTAAAACCACAAAATGGCAGGCAAGCAGTGCTGCATTTTTTTAATGCTCTGGTTAACGCAGAAACCAAACAAACTGCAATCAGTCTGGAGCAGGTGATCAGGCGTTTAAGTCACCATGTCAAACCCGGAAGTCTGATTTATATCATCAGCGATTTTCGCGGCATTAATCAAACAATAGAAAATGATCTGGCAAAATTGGCAAGGCATTGTGAACTCATCATGATTCTGGTCTATGACCCCTTGGAAAGCCATTTACCCGCCAAGGGTCGTTATCGATTTACCGATAGCACGACAGATATAGTTGTCGATACCGGCGATAAACAACGAGTCTTAAATTATCAGCAAAAATTTCAGCAGCATTGCACATACCTGCAAACACTGGCAAAGAAACTAAATATTCGCCTAATCCGTTGTGCCAGCAATGAAAAACCGGCGGAAGTACTAAGGTAAATCACTTAATCAGGAATAAGGACGGGCGCTTACCCTGTATATTTTTAAAGACTCATGCCACCTCCCCTGAAATGCGCTGCAATTCAGATTCATTCGGCAATAAAACCTGCCAGGATAATAAAGGCAATACCTGGCTTGGGCGCACCGATACTTCGGGGAATGAAACCTGGCGTGACAACAAGGGGAATACGATGAACGGAATTGCCGACTCTTTTGGCAATAAAGTCTAGGATGGCAATGTTATAAAAGGAAGAACTGACTCCTTTAGAAATACCGGTTACAAGGATAGCTCAGGTAACACTATAAGATGCTATGAGGATTCATTTGGCACAGAAACCTGCAAGTGATCTGAAGTATTAGCAGGCAAAAAAAATGCCTGATGCATTGCTGCATCAGGCATTATAAATATAAACTACATTACGAGGAGGTACTAATTTTTTAACTGTTATTAACCTTCTATTTGACGGTTGCAGGAGGCAGTACTGAAATAGGCGATTGCTGCAAACAGCATTCCCGAGATAATAAATGCCCCAGAAATAATACCTAAAGTACCGGCAACAAATAAAACACCGACCAAAATATCTTTTCGATATTCCGTCATTATCCAGCCCTGTCTATAAAAGAAATTAATATATCTGGTGCTAACTATACAGTAGCTAGAAATTCACACAATACCAGCAATTGTTGTTAATTTATTTCCTTAAAAGAAACAATCTGCAAGACAGCCATTACTCTTGCCTTGAGAGAGGGCCCGTCCCCAGAGGGGGTATATTTATAGCTCCATAAGTATTCGCAGTATAAAGTTCAATAAGTGAGGACCCGGCTTTAGCCTGCATTGGTATTGCTTCATGTAGGCTAAAGCCGGCGCACCAATAGAAGTGCAAGAACTTATGCAACAATTAATATCCAGCTTATTTTGTAACTTATTAGCCTTTAAGCAAATTTATTTAGACTAGCTTTAAATTACGCACTTTTTCATATCTGGTCACTTGCTATTCAGATTTGCGACCGTCATTGCACTTCCATTGTTGACAGTTGATTTCTGTTAGAGTTTTTTTGCGCTGAAAAAACTGTATTTACGCGCATCAATAAAAAATCAGGTAATTCAAAATAACCCTCACGGGTCAAGACCAGGATAACAAAGTCCTGTCATGTCAGCATTGCATTTTCAGTAAGGTTTTATGGCGTGTTTTTTATAGTTGTAGTCCGTCAACATGATCATCCATTACGATTATGTAATGGTAGAAGTAATAAGCACACTCTGCCTAATATGAGGCCAATCCGGCGCAGTTAAGCTTAAAAACCGACAAAACATTCAATGACGTAGGCTCAGGCCTTTTTACTGCTTTGCTCTGCTAGAGCTAAAAGCGCGTAAATTGCAGCGACTACAAGTATTGATCTGCCTTTACGCCCCTGAGTAATCATCCAGGAAATATCGTTTAATAATGCGGTTCCATCCTTAAACTCAGCTGCTGATACAAAACCTACCGGCATCTCAACAATTAGTACAGGGCACAGGTTTTCTTCTTTAATCATGCGAATCACCTCCAGCAATGCCGTGGGTGCATTGGCAACAGCAACAATGCTGTTTTCCAGCAAACCCAAACACTGTGCTTTACGTATTGCCTGTACTGCAAGGGTACTATTTTCGGCCTTTGCCTGAGAAATTACATCCGCATCAAAGATAAAGTAATGCGTGCTTACGCCAAAATGGCTTAAACGTGGCTTGAATAAGCTCACACTGATCATTTCTACATCGGCAATAATATTAGTACCCTAGCTGAGGGCATTTCATCCAGCTGACACTGCATCTGGATGAAATCTACTTAGACCATTAAATTCAAAATTAGCTGTTACATGGATCATTCTGCGCACAATATTTCATTCAGATGCTGAATAATTATCACCACCACCGACTTCCTGATCGACAATAGCAAATGAGTCATGCTCAATTTTCTAGCACGCCTAGGGCGTTTGTTCTATTACCGTGTCCTGTTGCAGGATTTTCCCAGCAGTTATTTATGCAAGCGCCATAGCAAATTATACCGAATTCAACTCACTAAAAATGGCTCTAAAACATCGCTCGCTTGTTCGCAGGAAATAATGGTTTGCTCATTATTGAGTAGATAATTAGCAAATGACTGGATACACTTCCAGTTGCTTGGCTTATTAACAAAATAAAAGGCTTTAGCGTACAATTCACTAATTTTCTTTTCACGCTCATAAGCATTAGGAATAAAGTATTCTAAGTATCGATAGGCCTGCTCAAGGTCTGAGTGTCCACCGTAATTTTTTAGGGCCCTTATATCAATTAGTTGGTCATTAAATACTTCACGATCCCGTAAAGCAACATACTTGGCTTCTGCCAGGGGACCCATTAACAGGTTAATAACATCCGCTTCATAAGCTTTCTGCAGGCTTTTCTGTTCTTCTATAGAGCCTATATAATTATTTTCAATTTCAGCCACAGGTAAATTATCGATTAACCTGCCACCTAAAACCTGGGCAAAGTAAGCACACTGTTTTTGCTGTTCTTTATTAATAATGATCTGAAAAAAAACCGGCGGTAATTGCTGCTGCTGATTACGTAAATAAATGGCAACTACATGTCCTGCTTCATGAAATACGATATGTTTAAGTAATTCGTTTTGGCTAGTAGGGGTATTGGGGAGGGAGTGATTAGTACGTTTCATAATGGGTAAACCCTTTAGAAAAAAAATGCGACCATTACAGCCGCATTAAGAGGAAGGAGATAGCTCTGATATCCAGAAAGGATTGCATCTAAGAGTTAGGCATAGTTTATTGAAATGTTATCAGTTTGAAAATGCGGCATTTTGACGCGCGACAATTTGCCGCCTGTTTTGGCATAATAACTGCTTTGTATAACTATTGGCCTATAGAAAACACCAAAAAAAACAAGACCTCCAGGCTTGTTCCTACAAATAAACAAGGCAAATCGCTTAGGTTCCTATGCGATATACCTTATTTGTTGAAGTTTTTAACAAGCCGCTATTTATTCTATGTCCTAATTTAATTTTTCCCTGCGTTTTTTTAAGTCCTTGCTTGCGGTAAAATTACGCCTCATTTATTACTTTAGCTTCCGCTCTTTAGATAAAGACACAAATTACCTTTTTGCCTTACATGACAATTTCTCTGATTATCCCGACTTACAACCGATGCTCTTTACTTAAACGCGCATTATATTCGGTATTAGAACAATCCAGGCTTCCGAATGAAATAATTGTCGTCGATGATGGCTCGACTGATAACACGGCAAATATGTTGAGAAATGAATTCTCACAAGTCAGTACCTTTGTGCAAACTAATAAAGGAGTGAGTGCAGCGAGAAATACAGGAATCCAACAAGCCAAAGGCGACTGGATAGCATTCCTGGATTCTGATGATAGCTGGGCCCCAGAAAAGCTAGCGACTCAAGTCAGGGCATTGCAACAGGCACCGGAACTCAAAGTGTGTCATACCGAGGAAATATGGATTAGAAATGGTATTAGAGTCAATGCTATGCACAAACATAAAAAAAGCGGAGGCTGGATTTTTAAGCAGTGCCTACCTTTATGTGCGATGTCGCCCTCCTCGATGATGATTCATCGCACGGTATTCGAAGATGTTGGACTGTTTGATGAAAACCTGCCTGCTTGCGAAGATTACGACCTGTGGTTACGCATCACAGCCAAATACCCGGTGTTGTTTTTAGAACAGCCACTGATAAAAAAATATGGTGGCCATGAAGATCAGCTATCCCACAAACACTGGGGTATGGACAGGTTCAGGATACAGGCTCTGGGAAAAATAATTACCCAACCTGGTTTAAGTATAGAAAACAAACAAGACGCGATAAAAATGCTGGTAAAAAAGGCAAAAATCTTTAGAAATGGCGCATTAAAGCGCGATAAAATAGAGTCAGCACAACTCTATCAGCAACTAATAGATAGATATCAAGATTAATTTCACTGTAGAGCGGACTGAAGTCCGCTCTACAGTGACCTGGTTACTTTTTTACCTCAATCACCAGAGCATCCATTTTATTTGATTTTAGCCGGGATTGAATGGCATCAACCGAGGCTAGTCGATTATATGGGCCCATTTTGACCCGATACCAGGTTGCTGAACCTATGATGGCTTTTTCGATTTTGGGTGAAAATCCCATCATCAATAGCTTTGCCTTTAAACTGTCGGCATCCTTGTGTTTACGAAAAGCACCTGCTTGTACTGAGTACTGTACGCCTGATTTTGCCTTTCCTACACGTTCTTCCCGTTTACGAGTTTTGACTTCATAATCGGGGATCACAAATTCAGCCTCGGGCAGTATGGTATAAAAATCATACTGAATATCATGCTTCGCGGGTGTTTTTTTAGCGCTTTTAACCGCCTTAGGCACTTTTTTAGGCGTTGTTTTTATAACATGTCGAGCCAAAGGTTTAGTTAGCCTGGCAGGTTTATCTTGCTCTGGTGTTAACGAAAGGCTATACAGAAAATAAGCAAACAGGCCTACCACCCCCAACACTAGCACCCAGCGCCATAGAGGAATCCCAGCCTCGTTACTGGCTGATTTTGCTCTGGGTGCAGGTCTACGTTTGTTGGCATTTGCTGGCTGGCGTCTAGCGCCCTGGCTAGTTGTATTAGCGCGGTGCTTATAGTCTCGTGCCATTACATTACTTCCGGCGTACCAATCCGTAATAAGTTCAGGCCATTCGCCAAAACTTGTTTTACAGAATAGATTAAATTCAAGCGCGCATTACGCAACGCGGCATCATCAACAATAAATTGATGCGCATTATAATAACTATGGAACTCGGCCGCCAATTCACGTAAATAGTTAACCAGCAAATGTGGCTCGTATTGCACAGCGGCGCGTTCTAATACTTCAGGATAGCGCGTTAAGCTACTGACTAAGGCTATTTCCTGCTCTGCCGTTAGTTTATCCAAACTGTCTTCTCCTGCCTGAATATCTCGCTGCAAGCCTTTTTCAGCTAATTGATTGAGTACGCTACAGATGCGTGCATGCGCATATTGCACATAAAACACCGGGTTTTCGTTGGTTTTAGAAGTGGCTAGTTTTAAATCGAAATCCATATGTTGCTCGGACTTGCGCATCACATAGAAAAAACGCGCGGCATCCTGCCCCACTTCATTACGCAACTGACGTAATGTGACAAATGAGCCTGAGCGTGTAGACATCTGCACTTGCTCTCCGCCACGGTACAGTACTGCAAACTGCACCAGTAAAACCTTTAGCTTTTCTGTGTCTGCACCGAGCGCCTGCATGGCGGCAGTAACGCGAGGGATATAACCATGATGATCTGCGCCCCAGATATTAATGATTTGCTCAAATCCGCGATCCAGCTTATTCATATGATAAGCAATATCCGAAGCGAAATAAGTGCTTTGGCCATTCTCACGCACCACTACCCGATCTTTTTCATCGCCCAGGCGACTAGAAGCGAACCAAGTTGCACCCTCTTTTTCATATAAATAACCGGTCTCACCCAGGCGTTTCAATGCCTCATCAATGGAGCCATCATCCATCAGCTGTCGCTCAGAAAACCATTGCTGGTAATCAATGCCAAACTCACTTAAATCGTGGCGTATATCGGCCAATATTTCATTTAAGCCTGCTTGAAAAACATTGCGATATTGTTTGTCGCCCAACAAGATTTTCGCACGCTCAATCAGAGCATCAATATGGATATCTTTGTCCCCGCCTTGTGGCTCATCAGCAGGAATCTCTTCAAAAACCAGCGCTATCGGGTGTCGGTATTCATTATTAGATTCGCGGTGCAGGTTCGCCGCAATCTCACGTACATAATCGCCACGGTAGCCATTGCTAGGGAAAGTCAACACTTCGCCGCATTCTTCCAGGTAACGCAACCAGACACTAGCGGCCAGAATATCCATTTGCCTGCCAGCATCATTGACATAATATTCACGCTCAACTTCAAAGCCTACTGCCGCCAACAAATCAGCCACAGCCGAGCCATAAGCCGCGCCGCGCCCATGCCCTACATGCAGAGGCCCAGTCGGGTTAGCAGAAACAAATTCAACTTGCACCTTTTTACCCGCACCTATCTGGCTGAGGCCAAATTGATTGCCCTGATCATGAATGGTGGTAATAATCTGGTATTGCGCTTTGGGGTCTATAAAAAAATTAATAAACCCGGGACCTGCAATCTCAACCTTGCTTACTGCTTCATCAGTAGTCAAAGCAGCGATGATTTTTTCTGCTAACTGACGCGGATTCATTTTCGCCGGCTTAGCCAACAGCATAGCCAGGTTAGTCGCAAAGTCACCATGCTGCTGATCACGCGCACGCTCAATATTGATTTTTGGACTGAGTTCTCGCTCTATAATACCGTCTATTTTCAGTGTTTCAACGGCGTCTAATAAGAGAGATTCTAACTTTTGTTTCATGCGTTTATAGAATAGAAATGGCTTTGCAAAATCTTTACATTATCCCTGAAAAACAGCATATGCGAAAGAAAAAATACTTCTAGGATCAATTAAACTATGCTAATGAGAATCTGCATAGCTCGGCTAAAGGTGCGATAGCAGATTTTATAAGATAGAATGAAAACCATGCGACGCACTACCAGTGCTTTGAAATAACGGAGATAAGCGCCTTGAAAAGAAAATATATTTTACTCTTGTTGCTAGCTTCCTCTTTATTGCTAAACGCATGTACACCTGTGTACAAAACGACTGGGGATATACTCCTCAGTTACACAGAAAATCAGGGTGTGCCCTATATGCTAGCCAGCAACGATGTAGGCATGGGCTGTTCAATGGCAGAAGCCTTCACACCGTTTTTATTGAGTTTTTCCAGAGTAACGACACCGCCTGACCAGCTTGCCATTCTGTTTTATCTGGTTGCGGGTAGTTGCACAGAATTTCAAGCACATGAACAGGAACTACGATACCTACGCGCAATCTATGCAAAAAATTCGATTGAAGCCCAGGACGCACGCATTGCCCAGCAAAGATTTCTGCAACTGGCTGCGCGCAGGCAACTGACAGGCTATTATGCGCTACTATCGGCAATGTCAGAGCCCGGAGGAAAATGTCCTGAATTTTCAGCGGATAATGATGAATTTTACTGGTTGGTGGGTCTTTTAGATGGCATCCAGGCGACTATCAATGACATAGCCTCTGGAGGCCAAGTTGAGGTACCTATGGATATTGCAGCAAAAGTCGGTCGTGGTGCGGGTTGTCTGGATAATGAAAGATGGTGGGGAGTACCAGCAGCTATTCAGGCTGCAATCTGGATAACGATTCCGGGTAATGAGCCAGTTGATATAGATCCCAGACTAGTCTTGCAGCAGTCCATACAAATGGGTGCAGAGCAAGGAATGGCAGTGAGTCATGTGCTGGCAGCGAAAATTTATCTAGGCCAGGGAAAAACAGCCGAGCTAAAGCAGCTAATTCGTAATTATGTCGAACAGTCGAGTTCAGCAATTAAAAACCAGAAATTTGCAGTTCTGAATCAGGTTGCCAAAATACAAATACAGGCCATTTCTGACCGTCTATGGACTGAGGCGACCGGCAGACGTACTCCATTAGGTAGATTAGGCACTTTTTGGGATGACACAGATACGACTGTTGAAACGATTGATATTGATGGGTTTCTTTAGACGTAGGTTTAATTAGCAATACTGTGGGAATATCGAAAATTTATAGCCATGTTTTTTTCGGGCTGTTATTGGCCATCCTGATGAGTTTGCATTGCCGGACTATTTCCGCCGCATCTAAAAGCCCATGCGTCTTTGATTTACTGGGTGTAAATGTCCCCCTCTATACACAGATGACAGATTACAAAATCGCCGCGCTGAGCTGGGGCGTTGATTTACGGCTTAGGCCCTATATTAGTAAAAGTAAAAGCCGCGACAGGAATTTGTGGTGCTATTAGCTTTGCTGGCATTCAAAGCCGCCATTTCAACACCTTTACCGGCACTCTGGATGCAACGGGAGTGCCACCATCCTCAAGCCGCTCCCTATATTTTAAACATCGATGATGTAGCCATGGGCTGCGTGCTGGCGTAAGCATTATGCCTACTTATACCCCGCCTTTCTCAGATCAATGCGTCACCTTATAAACCTGGGCTCATCTTTGACTTTTTATCCGGCAGTTGTGTGAATTTAAAGCGCGTGAGGAAGAACTCCAGTTATACGCGCATTACGCGCTAAAAACGTCACCGAAGCGCAGGATACCAGAACCCAGCAGAAAAGACATCTCAACCAGGCGGCTTAGGATCTTTTGAGGATGATCCAGAGAGTACAACTGACACAGTGGATATAACTGATATACTTTGATTTTCTATGTAATCCGTGTTCAACTGTTTTTAACGGCTTTGACTTAATAATAATAAGAAACGGGAGTCACTTTGACTTTATATAAACACTTCTCATCCAGATCAGTTCTTGCTCTCTTACTCATAATTACCAGTATTGCAACCGCTCAGGCAGCCCCTAAAAAGATGTGCGTATTTGATCTTTTAGGTGCAAACGGCCCTTTTTTTTCCCAGATGAAAGATTATAAAACAGCCGCGTTGGCCTGGGGAGTGGCACTAGAACTTAAGCCCTATACTAGTGAGCGCGTAGCCGCCGAAGATTTTAAAGCAGGCCTTTGTGATGCAGTCAGTTTTACCGGGATTCGTGCGCGTCAGTTTAATTCCTTTACCGGTAGCCTCGATGCCATAGGCGCGATGCCTACTTACGAACATTTAAAATCGGTCATCACCACCATCAGCGGTAAAAAAGCGGCCAAGTTGATGTTTAGCGACCCTTATGAAGTGGTTGCCATTTTCCCCGCTGGAGCCGGTTATATGTTCGTTAATGACCGCACCATTGATACGGTCGGGGAATTAGCCGGTAAGCGCATTGCCATCTTAGATTCAGACCCCGCTCAGGTGGAAATGGTTAATTTTATCGGCGCTTCTCCCGTTGGCACATCGATAGCGAATATGTACAGCAAATTTAATAATGGCTCGGTTGATGTTACCTACGGTCCTGCCATAGTTTATAAGGCAATGGAGCTGTATAAAGGACTAGAGCCCAATGGCGGTATTATTAATTTTTCATTGGTGCAACTGACCATGCAAATAGTGATACGCAAAGATTCTTTTCCTGAAGGCTATGGACAACAATCCCGCGAATTTGCCCTGAGTCAGTTCGACCTGAGGGTGGAACTGGTCAAAAAATACGAAAACACAATACCTGAAAAAATGTGGATCTCAGTGCCGGAGGAAGATGCCACTGGCTACCTCGAAGTGTTTAGACAATCACGAATCAGATTACGTGATAAAGGCATTTATAATGGTAAAACATTAAAGCTGATGAGAATGTTGCGCTGCAAAAAAGACCCACAGCAATCTGAATGTACCGCTGCAGATCAAGAGTAAATTAGACGGGTGATTATCTGGACAGTTGTTCAATGATTTTACAGGGCATCATTAAGTTACGTAGTTGTCGCGAATGGCTCTCTACCTTACCGGTTTTTTTGCTATTGATTGCGGTTATTATTGCAGGTAATAGCGAGTTAATTCACGCCCGCTTACTGAATGTGGGTGAAGCCTTATGGCATGACTACTTTGTACTCAGAGCCGATATGCCCACCCCGGACTGTAATCCGGATCCTGATCTTGCGGCTGAACTTAACAGGCTCGAAGCAGAATCGAGTACCGAAGAAGAACTGGCTGACCTGTTTGAAGCCGAGCCATTTAATCGCCAGGCGGCGCAAATATCACTACAAAATTCACGCCGGCTCTGCCAGGAAAAGCACAATCTGGCAGAGCAAAATCAGGCAAGGGTTACCCCGGCAGTCATTATCTTTCGTACTCTGGAAACCAGTGTTGCAGGAATCAGCCTATTTGCCCTGGAAAAACAGCGCATGATCTTGATACTGACGATTTTTATTTGTGCCGTCACATGTACTTTCAAACAACATCATATCGCCTTTAGGCCAGTAATAACCAAACGTGAGCATATCGTTTCAACCCTGGCCCAACTCTTGGGTAATGTCGTTTTACTACTCTCTGCTGACAGCTACAGAAACAGTATTTACCAATCTGCAACGGTGGTTGATCACCCGGAAATATATTTATTACTGATCGTCGGCTTTGCCTGTTTAAGCGCAACGAACCTGTATCAGTTAATTAAGCCACCGCAATATCACGGCGCTCATAAAAGCAGCGATACCCTGCTACATGCCATACTCTCAATCCCGCTATATATTTACATGAGCTTTTTTGTTGCTTGTTATTTCTTCTTCATAGAACATCACCAGGCGGGTCCGGCAATATTTTTCAGCTTATTATTTGATCAGGCTGGTTTATTTCTTAATATTGGCCTGTATATCTGGGTCGGCATGCTGTTAAAGCGCACGCAATTAGGGGATCTGGTTTTTAAGACCTTTATACCCTGGCGTATGTCCCCAGAAATACTGGCTTTTGTGGCGCTGATTGTGATGGCAGTACCAACAGCATATACCGGAGCATCCGGGATAATTATTATCGCTATGGGGGCCATTGTTTATGAAGAATTACGCCGTGCCGGAGCGCGCAGACAACTGGCGCTGGCAGCAACGGCAATGGCCGGAAGCGCCGGGGTAGTCTTGCGTCCCTGTTTGTTAGTGGTCCTGATCGCGGCATTAAATAAGGAAGTTGTTACCGATCAGTTATTTAGCTGGGGAGTGAAAACTTTCATGACGACCGCCGTAGTTTTCCTGGTTTTTGTGCTGCTAAGCAAGCGGGGGAAAATCCACCTGGCACCGGTACGGGAAGCATTCAAGCCTTTTTTGCGGGCGCTCGTTCCATTGTTTCCCTATCTGCTGATCGTGCTATTGATTACTCTGGCTTATTTTTATCTATTAAATGTCACAATGGATGAATTTACTGCGCCAGTGATATTGCCACTGATTATTCTTAGCCTAATTATTTACGAAAAATTTGTTGTCCGGCTGGCATTAAGTGCATCTCCGGAAAAGAATGCGCATAAATTCGAATATACCATAAGAATGGCCTCATCTGAGGCGAGTATACATATAGGCGCATTACTCTTATTAATGGGGCTTTCTTTTGCACTGGGTGGGGTTATTGAGCGTTCGGGAGTGTTAAGTCATATACCCGCTACTTTTGCTTCGGTCTGGCTGACGCTGGGGTTTCTGATCGTGGTGCTGGTTGCAATCGGTATGATTATGGATCCCTTTGGCGCAGTGGTTCTGGTCTCGGGTACGATCGCACAAATCGCCTCTGGATGATTACTTTAGTGGCATTTGAACTAGGATACCTTACTCCACCTGTCGCTCTCAACCATTTACTAACCAGACAGATGGTAGGCCATCAAGAAATGGCTAAGGCCGTTTTGCCGGATGATAATTTCTGGTATCGGCATGAAAGAATCTTATTGCCACTGGCGACTATGGGTACCACCTTATTACTCGTGGCGATTGTGCCGGTGTTGTTTGCATATCCCTTCTAAGCCCAATGTCACCTACAATCGTAGGCTGAATGCTCGGGGATTTCCATTTCCCCCCCCTCCTGTCGCATTTAAAATAAGTCGCTCGACGAGTCCTTTTTAGAGTTTTTAGCGGCCAGATCAAATCCTGCATCGAGTAATACGTTGGCAAATCCTATAAAACAGACATCAATATGCCATTCGGGGTGCTGCGCCTGCCATTACTTGGCAAAACTCTCAATTTCTACATTACCCTGCGCTACTCTTGAGCCGTGACCTACTAATAAACTACTGAAATCCATGCTGATCCCTATGTTTTTCTTGCTTTACGAAAACGATGACTAAGCTCTGCGGCGTATAATTTTGATTTTTTAATCTCGTCCCATTGCCTTGCTCCCAGAGCAGGTCATCACGGACTTTATTTAACAAGGTAATCGCTATGTCTGTCTTACAGAGGCTGGACCATTTCGATCAATGCACCCTATAAACCAGGATCGCCTGATCCCGCACTAACAAACCAGACTTTGGCTATTTTGTTATAAAGTTGTTATTTTGAAAACCAATGGCGAAAACAAGAAAACCAATGGGAAAACCAATGGGGTCAGACTCGATTGATGCCCTATTTATTCTTAAATATTTCAGACCGCCTATCATCTCCACGTGGTTTTTGCTGCACCTG